>ERZ651776.4809-NODE-4809-length-12146-cov-7.114591_pt1 | contig 12146 bp, 20 predicted proteins | sample MGYA00514761_ERZ651776 | MGnify/ENA metagenome assembly ERZ651776 | reverse complement strand
AGTTCATTGTAGCACGAAAAAGTGCTTCATTTGCTTCCTTTACATTCTGGGGAGTAGTTTTGACTTTTTCCTCCACCAGTTTACTTTTATCAATCTTTAGTAGTCCCATCAGAAAGTATTAGCAGTATCTAAAAGTTCTGCAAGGTAATCTTGAAAACTCAGAGTGCTTTCTGCCATTACCCTATATCCAGTTCCGACATATAGTTGTCCCAATAAAACTGATGCTGTAGCAGTTCCCCAAAAGATATAGTAGAACTTGGACTTAACTTGACATTTCTTAGTTTGTTTCATCGTAAGTAATAATAATTTTTTTAGTGATTTTACCAGTATTATCATATGTAGAAGCATACTCTAACTTTCCTTTTAGAATCGAAACAACATTATTGAGTTGTTGCTCTACAATAGATTTCAATTCCTCCTCTGGTATTTCTTTTTTAGTGCTTGATCCCGGTTCATTAAATCCTTCCATTTTCAAACTCCTTTACTAAACGTTCTGATTGTTTTTTATCAATTCCGCAAGGTGCATTTCTCAAACAAATTAAAATACACTCAGTATCACTGATAGTTGGTTTAATTGTAAATCCCCACTTATCAAGTTTACCTTCGGTGGGTGCTTCGCATGGGTCGAATTCATGTGGCATTATTCAACTCCTTTAGGAAAACTTTCAATTTCAGTCAATTCATAATACCAATCCTCCATTACAGTATTGGCGAGAAATCTACCACTCAGTCTAGTTATTTCTTCTGCGGCATACTCTTTATTAGGTGCCTCAATCCAGATGTCAATGACCTTACCTAACCTCAATTTTTTAATTTCCAGTTCAGACAATCTCTTACAGGCATCTCTCACAGCATTACCAGGAGAGTCATCGACCTGTGATCGTAGACGAATGAATACTAATGCTTTAAACTTCATGGTCGTTCCACCTCTCATCAAGTGCTTCATTAACAATATCCTTTAATTCTCTACGTTCTTCAGGTGTAAAGATTGTACGATGCTTCACTGGCATTGGAGGAATCTCTCTCTTAGAATTGGTATTACTCTTAGAGGGAATACTCATACCCTGTGTGTCAATTTTATCTTGTCTCATTTGTAGTAACTCAATGAACCATTCCCATTCCATTTAATTTATATTCCCAAATAAATTGTTAATTACCATAGGAAGTAAACGATGTTCTGCTCTCTGAACTCTGTGATGTAAGGTCTCTTCTGTATCTCCGGCACAGATAAGAACCGAAGAAGAATCAATACATCCTCCAGAATCTAACTCTTCAGTCACATAATGAACTGTGCATCCAGTGATTTTATCTCCACTATCTAATGCCTGCTTAACGGCATTAAGACCTTTATACTTTGGAAGTAATGATGGATGAATATTAATTATCTTATTCGGAAAAGCATTAATCAATCCCGGTGTAACAATTCTCATCCAACCCGCAAGAACTACTAAATCAACTTTGTGCCTATTAAGTTTATCAATGATTTTTTGTTCATCAATACTCTTAATACGACAGTTGGGAATACCCAATCGGTCTGCCCTTTCTTGAGCACCACATCCTTTGATATTGTAGATCATAACTACAACTTCATGGTCTGGACAATTCTCAACAATGTTCTCAAAGTTAGTTCCGTTTCCAGAACACATGACTCCAATTCTCATTTAAGTCACAGAACCAGTTTTTTAGAGTTTGGAGTAATCAACTTACTACCAAACATTTCATTATACTTCTTACAGACATCCTCTTGGACTTCTGCGACATATACGACATGAGTTTTAGAAACCGTAATCTCTGGGTCTTCTTTACTAATCACAGTTGCCCATGGAGCAAATCCAACACCATTATTAGTTGGAAGAACTACAAGACCATTTTGGACTGTGATAGTTTCTTCTGTTTCAGATAGAAGTTCTGCGATAACTTCTTCACCAGTCACAATTCGTAGCAATTTTACATCAATCATTTAAATTCACACTCCATACGTTATAATTATAATAAAAATATGCATTGGCAACCATACCAGCCATAGTCAATCAATAGACCATGAGAAGGGCCATACCAATTTTAGTTGGAATACTTGTCATTGGAACTCACACTCCACCATAATAATTAACCGACTTTTGAGTATTTTCTCTAAATGTAACCCATTCTAAGTTATCAAGCAAACAATTTAATGGATTATGATCCTTATGATTTATAATCGCAGTTTCTCTAATCCATTGTTTTGCTTGCTCTGGTATATCTTCCCAACAATCTTTTAATCTGTCTGGCGGATATTTGTCAATAGGTCTAAAAGTTTGCATCATAACCTGATGCAATAACTTATATATTCTACCTCTTCTTTTGATTTCCTTTCCTTCTTTGCTTAACCTTAGAACTCGTTGGTTTTCTTGTTTCCATTTATCCAATCCTTCCCAATCAAGAGGGACACAAAACTCATAAAGAATTTTACCCATTTTATTCATATAATATTTTGGGGGTTTTCTCTCTTTCATGCAAGAAAGATCAACTACACTCATGTATCCTCTACTTTTAGTAGGAATTCTTACATTGTTAAGAGCTGAATATACTCTTGCAGTTTTTGTAATAAATGCCCCTGGAACTACAAAAGAATCAATAATTACAGGATACAATTCTTCTCCATCGATACTAATTCGATCACCAAATACATCAATCACTTGAATTCACACTCCACCATTATTTCAGTTAAACAGGCAAGTAAGTTTATTTCCTGATCTGCCACAAATGCCATTTGATACTGATACTTAGCAAGCACAAGCACAGCAGCAGGAATACTATTCGGAACCAAGGAATCATAACAAGCATCGTAAATACGACGCAGTAGGACAGTAGTATCATTGTCCAGGTTATTGACAACCCATTTACGTACTTCGGGAAAATTCTTCTCTTTAAGGTTTTTAACCAGTTCATTGACTGCTACATCCGAAAAAGTTGCAAGAATACCAGAGTCGATTTTCCCACTTACAGAATATCTTTGGCATTCATTAAGAACACGTCTCCAATCAGGAAAGTGCTTATTGATTAATTCTACCAGGACCTTGTTATCATATTCAACACCTTCTGCATCCAAGATTTGTTGGATACGTTTGAAGAACTGTGCTGCAATACCCTGTCTTTCTTTTCCTTTGATTCCAAACTCAACGACGGCACACCGAGAATGTAAGGGTTCGAGGATTTTGTTTTTGTAGTTGCAGGTAAAGATGAATCTGCAATTGCCAGCGAACTCCTCAATAAACGCCCGTAATAGGAGTTGTACATCGTTGGATGTGTTGTCAGCTTCGTCAATGATAATGACTTTGTGTTTAGAATCTGACGTAAGCGATACGGTCGAAGCAAAGTTTTTCGCATTATTTCTGACGGTATCAAGGAATCGTCCCTCATCGGATCCGTTAATGACATATACATCTACTCCAAGTTCTTTACATAGTGCCTTTGCTACTGTTGTTTTACCGATGCCTGGAGGACCGGCAAGTAGCATGTTAGGAATCTCTCCCTTATCTAGGAAAGATTGAAAGGTCTTCTTTGTACTCTCAGGTAGAATACATTCTTCAATAGTTTGTGGTCGATACTTCTCAACCCAGATGAAGTTGCTCATAATCAAATCTACTTGTCCTTTAGTATACCACAACCTTTCGGTTCTATGTCCAAATCCATACCCTGTCCTTGATTGTCCGTCTTTGGACTTCCCTCATTTTTCTTTTCAGTTTTTTGAAATGAAACTCTTTTGTATCTGTTAGCAAATATGTCTGGACACCAATAGGTCACAATCCAATTAACAGTAGGATTTAGTTCCATGTGTTTCTCAACACTGTGTTTCATAATACCTATTTGAATGTATCCATCGTGCATAATACATCCACCATCTTCCAATTCATAGAGGTAAAGTGTTTTTATTTTTTCTTCTTTCACTCTATACCCATTCAGGTTTACGACTTGGTATTCTCAAATAATTCTTAGATACCCATGGTTTAGATGCAATGTACATCTTATAAGCTTCGATGGTGCTTATATTTGTATCGAACTTAAACTCTTCAGGCATAGCACGAACAAATGGAGTCAGTTTTGAACGATGAATAGCATCTAATGGAAAGATTTTATTTGCATGTGCGAGGGTATGAAGACATGAATGAATTTTTCCATAACGATTAGAATACTCTTCACATAATGCAAGACCGTGCCGGATCAACCATCGGGCATTTGCTACCGTCTCATTTGCCCATATTGTGCAGGGATGATTACGGAAGGCACCCTTATCGGTCGCATATGGGGTTCCATCGGTCTTAGGGAGAGTTCCATACCCATGCCCCCATTTGTCTGAGGCAACGATAGAGAGCATCTGACAGCACTCTAGGGGCATCTTGACGATGTGCTTATCAGGAAGAACCTGTGCCGACTTGACTGGACTTTCATCCGTCACAAAAATATTCATGTTAAGAGTTTGCTAAAACTGATTGCCAGTAGGAACATAAGCATTATAACCACATCCCAAGATTTTGTCCTTATAAAGTAAGGAACTGAAATCATATCAGCAACGAAGTGCAGCATAACTCCAAGAGTTATATTGATATGTAGAACAACAAAATATGCAGTAATCACTAGAATACTACCAGTTATTCTCATTGGGACATCAACTTTGGTCATTTCAAAGGTCGAGTAAAGATTTCAGATACAATGTCTGTTGCACCCATTGCTTCATACATGTATGTGGCACCGGATCGTGGATTTGTATGTTCACCACAGGTAAACACATCACATACTGCCATACCATTCTCGGGCCATGTATGGATACTAATGTGAGACTCGGCAAGAAGTGCTACGGCAGTTACACCATGAGGTTCGAACTTATGTGATGAAATATCTAGTAAGGTGCTTTCAGATAATGTTGCAGCATTTGAAAGCACATTACGAATATGTGCTTCATCATTTAGTAATCCATATGGACACCCCTTAAGGGTAAAGAGAATGTGTCTCATCCGAATGTCGAATCAGGTTCCAGAGCAATATAATACTTGAGATTGTGCTGTGTATTCGTGAATTGTGACAAAAGTTTAGAAGATACTACTACCTCATAGGCACCAGGAATAATCTTGATGTTTTCTACCTTAAAGTTGAACTCAAAATCATCACTGGTCTCACCAACAATAATTGCATACTCATTAGAAGTATCGTTTTTCTTATCACGAACCACCAGTTTGATAACACCATTCTCACCAATTGCAGACATATCAGGAAGTTGATATACTGCTGCTGCTTTGATCAATTTTTCAAGTGTTACACTATCCAACTGGAAGCATACATCTTGAGATGGTAATGTAATTTCTTTCTCTGGAGGAGCAATAATTACATTTGGGTCGGCAAAGAAATACTTCACACGACGTTTACCTTCTTTGATACTCAAGTAACTGTCTTGATTAAAGTCAAGGTCAGGATCCTGATGAAGACTCAATCCATTCAAAAACTGGTTGAGATCATAAATCGCAAAGTCCCGCGGGAAATCTTCTTTGATTTCTGCTTCGGCAAGAATATTCTTTGCCACAGAGATAGTGCGAAGTTTATTACCTTGCTTTACAAGAATAGAATTGTTAATACCCGCAAAGTTCTTGAGGATAGCAAGTGCATTGTCAGACAGTTTCATTGTTTGTTCTTTGAGTTTCATTATTATTGAGGGTAGGTTTCACGTTCTGCATTCTTATCATTGAAATGCATCAGAAGAACAGCATAGTGAAGGATCTTAATTATATCACGACGTGCCGTACCTTTCTTATCATATCGTGATGCATACTTAAGAATATTAGATCTACAGAATGGTTCACCATCTCCACAAGCTTCAATCAAATCCAGTGTTTGAATTTTATTATCACCAGCAGAATAATGCTGTCTATAAGTTCCTCTAATATACTCAAGAAGTTCTTTTACAATCTCCTCTTCATTATATTTGAACGGAGTTGCTGAAGTTGGAATAAAATCAATAGGACTTTGTTGCGTATTAAAATTAATGTGGTCATCCATTTTTAAAATTTCATCGTATAGCATGGACCAAGAGTTAGTCATAACTTATTATATCAGTTAATCTCCTGATCGTCAATCGGCATCACAAAGTCGGCATCCACTTTGTCATAGAGTTCCAAGAATGATTGTTTGGTCTCATCATCAAAACGACTTACACAAACTTGAATTGATTTTGCTTTATCTTTGAAGATGCTGAAAGCACGGATGATATGAACCAAACGACGGGTGCTGATAATTTCATCAATACCTCCATCATAGAAAGTTTTGCGAATAATGTCTGCCCAGTCAACAAGACGTTTGCAGAAGTCACGATCTTCCACTCCAAGATCCAAAGCAATACCCTCAAGGATTTTCTGTTCAGTCGCAGGAGTAGGATACGTCTGCTCAAACGTTACTGGGAAACGTTCCAAGAATGCTTCGTTGAGAACATTAGTGCCGATAAAACGACCATCTTCAGAACCTTTACCTTTTGTGTTCGCAGTAGCAAATACATTGAAACCTTTTGTTGGTTTTACATACTTACCAATTTTCTTCAGGAACACACCTTTACCTTCAAGGATGGACTGGAGACAGAGGATTTTGTTAGAAGCAAGGTCAACTTCATCGAGTAACAGGATTGCTCCTCTCTGGAGTGCTTCAGTGACAGGTCCGTTATGCCAAACAGTTGCCCCATCGACAAGACGGAAACCACCAATAAGATCGTCTTCATCAGTCTCAATAGTAATGTTTACACGAATCAGTTCACGTCCAAGTTGAGCACAAGCTTGCTCTACAGACAACGTTTTACCATTACCCGAAAGACCCGTAATAAACGTTGGATAAAAAAGATTGGACTGAATAATTTTTTTAAGATCACCAAAGTTACCAAACTTGACGAAAGTATCATCTTTATCAGGAATCAAATTCTGCTCAATAGTAGGCATGGCAGGAGGTGCCTGATAAGTTTTCTCAAGTTTTTCCTGAATGGTCAGGTTCCACTTACCACGACCAACTTTATAATCAGCAATTTTATTTGTAACTGTCTGATAGTTGGATCCATTCATCGCACACCATCCACGAATATCAGAACCAGTTACAGACTCTCCATAAAGTTCTTGTAAAGAAGTAATAATGTAATCAACGGAAAGTGACATGCTCTTGCTTTGTTTGTTTCAACTGAAGTTATTATACAAGAAAAAAGGGGTCTTGACGACCCCCAGTGGACAGTTTAAGAACTGGTCAGATACTCTTTCAACTCTTTAATCAACTTTCTACGAGAATGTCTCCTATCCAGTTCAATACCGACAGTTCTACCATACTCTTCAAGTTCATCTTTACTCATTTCATCAATAGAAACATCACTCTCATATGGAAAAGTTTCAACAACTTCTTCCACAGAAATTGGTTCAGGAGCAATTGCTTCTGCTGGTTCTGAAGGAACTGCAACTGGAGTAGGTTGTGCAGGTGCTGCTGGATCTGGTGCCGGAGTTTTTCCTCGCAATAAATCTCCAAATTTAGACATTCTTAATACCTATTACTATAGAAATATTTATCAGGCAATAAGTCCTACAAACTCATTTAGGATTTTCTTATTCATTTTTTTATTCTTCAAACTCTTCATAAAAGATTTTTTGATTTGAGTTTTGGAAGCATCTTCTGATACATCAAATTCGGATTCACTTCCAAGAGTTGTTGCCGAAAGTGCAATATAAGAATGGTAACCAGAATTTTTAATAGCAAATGATCTTTGTTTTTTCCACTGGTTTTGAATCTTAGTTCTCAATTCATGTTCTTTATAAGTGTAACGACTAATAAAACGGTGAGAATCACGAGACTCAAGAACACGAATACCAATAAAACTAGTATCAGTAAAATTGTCTCTCAAATTTTGAATTAAAATATCAGTATAATCATCCCATATAGAATCTAAAGAATAAGTGTTTCCTGTTTTACGGTCACGGAGAAAACAATTATCACCAATTCTTCCAGTTCCAATAAAAGGTTCAAACTCCCAAGAACGTTGAATCTCACGATGATAAGTAAGTCCATAACCCTCACCATCACTCAATACGACACACTGAACTTTTTGAACTTTAGTATTTTTCTTGAACTGTGGAATAATTTGGTGAAGTGCAATCATCGTCTCATTCAAGGGAGTTCCGGACAATCCCATTCCAACAGGGATAGGATACCTTCCACCAAAAGTAATATATTGTGCAAGACGGAACATATTCTTCAATTGTTTTTCCAAAGTTTTAGAATTAACTTTATGAGACAAAATATTCATCAAAGAAAACTGTTCTCCAACCTGCATCAAACCATCTTTTTTCTCATATGGTCTTTTGCGACAAAGTTGTTCTCCATCATCACTTACTAATGGATACTCATTCGTAAATGCATATACCTCAAATGGAATAGAAACTTTCTTACAGAACCATACAAGATTGAATAACTGTTTCATAGTATCCATCATTACATGGGTCATAGAACCAGACCAATCAAGAATGAAAATCAATCCATGATCTTTACCATCGGCAAGTGTGGTTACTTTCTTGAACAAGTCTTCGTTGTATTTGTAGGTGTGGAGTTTAGAGCAGTCCAAAACTCCAGTGCGACTAGTAGTAGCACGAGCATAGCTATTAGCAGATTTTCTACATTCGAATTCTTTGACAAGATAATTTACCTCTTTCTGTGCTGATTTTTTAAATTTCATAAACTCACCATCAACATAATCAAACAGATAAGGATCGTGAGGATTGTCCCAGAGTTCATCACATCTCTCATGAATCTCTTTATTCGGAACAATAATATCATCAAGATTGACTTTGGGAAGTTCTACATAAACATTCTCAATTCCATCCATTGATGCAAGTTTTTTGATTGCATCCTGCAATGAATCCATCGTATCAACTTTAGGTTCAGGATTAGTTTCTCCACCCTGACGAACTTGCTCGGTGTCTTGCTCGGTATCGGTACTATCTTCAGATTCTCCAGGTTGCTGTTGTTGCTCCATAGAGTTATCAGACTGCTCTTCGGATGAACCAGAACTTTGTGATTCTAATGAATCCATATCAGTCTTGGTTTCTGTATTCATCTGATCCTGACAATACTTATAGAGTGCCTGTGCCGCAATCAGAACATCATCAAAATCCTCACAACCCTCAATCATGCGAACGATAGGCATCTCTACATATTCACCAAAAGGAATATCAACAAAGTTACCAATTTTGAAGTGAAGATTTACACGGTCGGCAAGATTCATCTTACTTACATCTTCACACTCAACACCAAAGAAGTCCTCATCGGCAAGAACATTATATCCTTTATAGAAGGTCTTGGAGATACCAGCATAACGACGCTTCATCATTTTCTCAATGCGGACATCCTCCACCACATTCACAAACTGTGGAGGTATCTTATATTCTTTTATCCAATCACGATCTGGTGTATAAAGTGCATGTCCCACTTCATGTGCCACCAACATATCATATATCTCATTACCTGCTTTATCCCAGTTCGGCAATGTCAGCACACGAGTATGAACATTGAAACATGCGGTCTCAACATTCTTATTCTCAACCACAAGGTCTTCGGTGGCAAGAAGTTTGGCAAGTTGAGATTTGATTTCGTGCCTGACGGTCATGGGTTTGTTTCGTATGAATGTAGTATACAAAAGAACCTCCCTTTTTGGGGGAGGTCATGTGACGGTTCTTGAAGTGTCTCAGTGCCTCCTTTCGGGAACGCATTGCCTGAGGTTTCAGTTTTCGTTTCTGTTCTTTCTTAGAGTGATGCTTCCAGTTTGGGACTTGCATTGTTCTTTGATGTATCAGGACATCATACGTGAAAAACCTTTGACTTTCTCAAACCTTATGACACTTTGGAACTTGTCATGTAAGTCTGACTTATGAGAGATGACGAATATATTAGCATCCTTTATCACATAACGAATAATTTTTAGGAACTCTTCGGTTCCAAATCCATCGAGTGAAGAGTCAAATACTTCGTCCATAATCAACAGGTTAGTGTTTACGGAATTTTTGAGTCTCGCAACTTCTCTCCAAGTGAAGAGTAGAGCCAAATCTACACGCATTTTTTCACCTTCACTAAAAGAACTATAAGAAAAGTTTTCGTGAATAGGTGACTCAATGGTTTCACCGAACTCTTCATCAAGTTTGAAGTTGATGTAGAAGTCCATCATTTGAAGATAACGATTAACCTGCTGATTGATGAATGGAAGATACTTCTTGATGATTTTTGTTTTTACGCCATCGTCCCGAAGAAGGGAATAGGCAAAATCGTAATGAACGATTTCTTGTTTTTTGTCTGAAAGATATTCAATTGTCTTTTGGAGATTGTCTTTAAACTGCTCTAATTTCTCATTCTCAGTATTTCTGTTTTGTAGGTTACTGGTAATAGTTTGAATTTCATGTTCAAGATCTCTGATTTGTCTCTGGTTGAGGGAAATCCGAGTATTGTTTTGAGAAATGCCATGCGTTAACTTTGTAATCTCCTTAGATAGGGAATTGAATTGACGCTCTCGTTCCTGTTCGAACTTAATTGTTTCTTCAAGATCTTCATAACCTTTCTTTAGTTCCTTTGCTTTATTTTGAGCGTCACTAATTCTATTTACACGAAACTCTTCTTTGATATCTTGTGTACAGGTAGGGCAGACCGTATTTTCTGTAAAGAACTTATGCTCTTTAGTAATGGTTGCAACCTTCTGAGAGATTTTACCTTTAAGATTGTTTAGTTTTGATAACTTCTCACGAGCACCAATAACTTCTTCCTGTTCTTTTGTGAATTTATGAATATCTTCTTCTATAACAGCATTATCTCTCATATAAACTTCGACTTCACTATCTAACTTATCAATTTTATCACTGTTAGATTTTATATTTGCGTTACCACGACTTTCGAGTTCTTCAATAAACTCTTGCTGCATATGCATCTTATCTTTAAAGTTATCTTTCTTAATATCTAAAGATTTAATTTGCTCTTTCTTTGTTCGAATATTATCTTTAATCAGACTATTCATCGCAGAGAAGATACGAATATCTAATAGATCCTCAATGACCTCACGACGATTGGCGGTCGTCAATTGCATGAAAGGCACAAAGGTACTACTGCCAAGTATAACAATTTGTGTAAATGATTTATAATTTACCTTAAGAATACTCTCCTCAAGAATACGTTGATTGGCACGATCATCTGCTTCCTTATGAAGTGGATTACCATTCACCTCAATATCAAAGATATTTGGTTTGATTCCACGACGAACCAAATAGTCACGACTATTCACAGAGAACTCAATCTCAACTAAACAATCTCTCTCATTCGTGGCATTCGCAAGTTGTGGTTTATTAATCTTACGAAATGGTTTATTGAATAATACAAATGTAAGTGCATCTAACATCGTAGATTTACCTGCACCATTTGTTCCAATAATCAAATTAGTATGATGTTGTTGAAAATCAATCTCTGTAAATTGATTGCCGGAACTTAAAAAGTTCTTATATCTAATCTTTTGAAAGGTTATCATTCTTAGGAGGGATCACAATGTCATTAGGTGTAATAATCGTATACTTGTATGAATGATACTTACAAGTTTTAATCGCAAGTTCATCATCAACTTCTACAATATCCATATCAGCATCTTCTTCGTCATATAGCATCATAGCATATCTTTCGGCATCATCTTCTTCTTCAAACAAAAATAACACTTTATGTCCGTGCTTATCCTGAACGGCATAAGCACCGTCATCTTTACCATCTTTGAGAGTTAGAAGATACATTTACTCCACTTCGCAAGCCTGACTATACAAATCTTGGAAGATACCTTTGATAATGTTTTTATCAAGATCAAATTCTGATTCATCAATATAACGATTTAGAATTGAAAGTGTATTCTCTTCTTCATCAATATCAAATTCTTCAGACTCTTGAATTTCAAAGTTCTCAATTATTTTTAAATCATGAACTCCAACAGTATAAAGTTTATCAATAAACTTCTCAAAATCTTTAGGTTTTGTTTTTTTACGAACAATAACCTTTACAATTTTGTTTTCGTATTCAGTTGCATTGAAGAGTTTATGATTGGTATCTTCGTAATAGATGTTATAAAATAATTTATAAGGATTATT
>ERZ651776.4804-NODE-4804-length-12153-cov-2.488158_pt1 | contig 12153 bp, 12 predicted proteins | sample MGYA00514761_ERZ651776 | MGnify/ENA metagenome assembly ERZ651776 | reverse complement strand
GTGGAAGCGCAGTAATGCGTGCAGCTGACCAGTACTAATAGCTCAATTGGCTTGATTTATGCACTGAAAAAAATTTTAAATAATTTTATAGATAAATAATATTTTATTATGTATCCCCAATTTTACAAAGTTTGGGTTTCTTTAACGATAAACTTGAGATAATTAACTCAATTCAAAACATTCTTTTCCTAAATGAAAAGCTACCGTAAACTTATTCCTATCGTAATCTGTTCTACGTAGTGGTGTTTTTTATCTTTTTAGAAACTTCGTGTGAGTAAGAGATCCAAACTAATTATCATCTTAAAATCTAAAAAAAATATTTAATTCCAATCACTGCAAGCATTTTTAATTACTCATTTAAAAAACTAATAAGACTTAAGACTAATAAAGTGTTACATATTTTTTTTGCTTACCTAAAAGCATTGTAAACTTTTCTATCATCTTGCATATTCTCCCACAGAATAAAAATAGGTTTCTACTATTAAATGAGAATAGTTTGAAATTATTATTTTTTAAATTATTTGTTCAAAATATTTAACTATATACTGTTACTTTTTACCATAAATATGCCACCATGAGTTAAATACAGGGCTAAAATCTGTTTCTTCAGTAAAAATTCTTAGCTCTGAAGCTTTACCAAAAAGTTTATAAAGACTATCCTTGTTCTTAATTTTAGCAAGCGGAGCTTTCCTAATCCTTAAACTTGGATGATTGTCATTCCATTCCACAATATCAAATAGTTTACCTTCATTGATGGTATTAATATATCTGAAGTAATGATGTTTATCTGAAAAAAAAGAGAAATAGAAATAGCCACCTGGTTTTAATACTCTAAAAATTTCATTAATAACACTTTCTAAGTCTAAACAATAATAAATACATTGTAATCCATAGATGAAGCCAAATTGTTGATCAGAAAAAGGAATTTTCGTTGGTTCCCATAGAGATAATTCAATATTTTTTTTATTAAGTAGCTTTAATCTGTCATTACCCCTTTTTATACTTTCTTCAGAAACTTCAAGCCCAAATGGTTTGAATCCCTTTTCATCCATCATTAATAAATTGGATACATGTCCAAATCCTAGTTCTAACGCGTCACCAAAAAAATTTGTTCTATTTGTATTTTCTTTACCCTCGTCTCCAAAATATAACTTATCATCAACATTTATTCCTTTTCTAATTGTTGAAACTACTCTTATTAAAGGTTCGCTTGGATATAAATTTCCTACGGGCCCATCCTCCATTGATTTATAATAACTATTCCAGACTTTTGTTGCTTTATTTTGATTAACCATAAATTTTCTTAATTTTTATTTTCTAATTTTTTTTAGATATTCTCTTTTTGTTATTGATAAAATTGTTACATTATAAAATTTGCCTGATTTATAAAATGCTTCTTTCATATAACCTGTTTTAATCATCCCAGCCTTAATATTACTTTTGATAGAGGCGATATTTTTTTCACACACTGCAGTCCACATTGAATTTAGATTTAAATCTAAAAAAGCAAATTTTTGCATTAATTCTAAGGACTCAGTTCCAGCACCTTTAATTGAATTTTTTTCTCCAATCAATCTGCCATATGAGCATTTCCTATTAAACCAATCTATCTGGCTAATGGAGCAGTTACCAATATGTTTATTTTTATAGTCACATATGGCAAATAAGATTGAATTTTTAGATTTGGTATTTTCTTTAAAATAATTTTGTAAATCATAGTGACTTACCGGTATTCTTCCAGTTTCTAGAAAAAAGTTATTCTTAAATGAATTAATCCATTCAAGATATTTTTCGCTTATATCAGTCTTTAAAAACTGTCTTAGGTATATTTTTTTACCTTTTAGAAAGGCAAGTTTTTTTTTATTAATCTTCATAACTAATCAATTGATATATTTCATAATATTTTTACTTAAAACTCTATTTTTTTTAATATTGATAGGACTCTTTTTTCCTAACAATAATGGATAAAAAGAGGTGCTTAGCCCAGTTTCTGGCCTGAAAGAAGCAATATTGTTTTTAGAAAATTTGTCTCCTTTTTTTATTTCCTTAATACAATAAATAGATCTTCTAAAGATTCTATTTTTCATTTCAGCTTTATTTCTGTAAAAATTATCATTCCTAACAATAGTATAAATTTTTTTTAAATTTACCTGATAAGACTTAATTTCATTTCCTTTTGCAGAAAATTTTATATCATGACCTTTCTTTTGATTTTTTAAAGCGATATGTTTTTCAAATACTTCAGCCCCATAAGCAAGAGCGAGACTGGCTATTTCATTACCGATTGAATGATCTGATAATCCTACCCTACATTTAAATTTTTCTTTTAATATTTTTATATTATTTAAATTAAAATCATTAATATCTGATGGATAGTTACTCACACAATATAATAGAGTAATATCCTTGTTTCCATATTTTTTTGCAACTTCAAAAGTTTTTTGTATTTCTGACAAGTTTGATAATCCAGTAGAAATTATTATTGGTTTTTTAGTCATGGCAACTTCTTTGACTAAATTTAAATCATTCATTTCAAAAGAAGAAATTTTATAAGCTGCACAATTTAATTTTTTTAAAAAATTTAAACCTTCAATATTAAAAGGTGTACTAAAAATTTTGATATTTAATTTCTTCGCATATAAAAAAAGTTCTTTGTGCCATTCTAAAGGAGTATGTGCTTCTTGGTAAAGATCCCACAAATTGATATTTTTCCACAATCCAATTTTAATTTTATATTTATTTTCTTTAATGGTCATCATATCAGGAGTGTAGGTTTGTAATTTAACTGCATCTGCTCCATTTTGTTTCGCAGTTAAAATTAATTTTTTTGCATGCTTTAAGCTTCCACAATGGTTTGCAGATATCTCAGCTATGAAAAAAGGCTTAGAATTTATAAATTTTTTCATGATTTTTTGAAGATATAACAATTTTTAGCATACATTTCAAAGTTTAAACTTTTAAAAAATTTTTTTGATGAAATATTTGAATTTTTAATAAATGCAAAAACTTTAAATTTTTTAAGTTTAATTTTTTTTAAAGAATATAAAAACATACTTTTTCCAAAACCTCTTCTTTTATACCTGTCATGGATTGCTATAGAAACTTTAAAACAATTTTTTTGAAATTTATCAAATCTTACATAGCCTACCCTATGTATTCTATAGCAAATAAATATATTTTTATTTTTTATTTTTTTTTGAAGCCAAGATTTGTGATCAGAGAATTTTAATTTTTTTTTTGAAAAAAAATTTCCTTCTAATATGTTTTGGTTGTAAATTTTATATAAAAATACAGCATCATTTAAATTTGCATTCCTAATTTTGAAATTATTTTGTTTTGAAAATTTTAGCATTACATAAAATATAGTTTCTTTTATTTTTTGCCCCTTGAAGTTTTATTATTGTGTTTCCAAATTTAAAATAAGCATTAGGATACTCTTCTGAGTCTAACATTCTAATTTTATCATAAACACTATCCAGTTTTTCAAATTGATTTATTATAGACTCCTGTTCATTTATTCTTTTAAAATATAGTGGTTTGCCAGACTGATGTTTTGGTATTATTTTATTTTTTATTATTTTTGTTATCATAAATAGTATGGCGTTAGAAATTCTTTCAAAAATTTCATTTAAACTACCATTAAGACTTATATTTTTTTTTGAATATATGGGCCCTGAGTCAATTTTGTTTGTCATTTTTATTGCACATACAGGAGCCTTTTTAAATTTACGTATAATTAAATTTTGAATTGGGCTTCCTCCTCTTCCATATGGAAGAGGAGCAGTATGAAAACATATACATTCAAATTTTTTTAAGATTTTGTCTGGAACTCTATAGCTCCAATGTGGAAAAAAAATTTTTGTAGGATTAATTTTTGAAATATTTTTTAGATTTAATTTTTTTTTATCTGTAATTTTATAAATATTTTTTTTTTTAATTAATTTTTTAATATCTTTATTTAAAAAAAACCATTTTTTTGAACTAACAAATAAAATCTTATCCATTAATATTATTTCTCTATTTTTCTTATGATCTCAAATGCTTCAGCATATTTAACACCACTCTGATTTCCTCTAATTTTGCTTAAATTTTTAATACCTTCTATAGATCTAGAATGTGGAGCTTTTTTAACTTCTTTTTTGTAAGCTTTAATAGCTTTTATTTTATAATCTAATATTTTATCAATTTTTACAAAATAGTTAGGTATAAAATTATTTGATCTTTTTAACATTCTGTAGTCTGTAGATGATGGAACCTCAAAAGTAATTATCTGGGAACAACTTGAGTTTGGCTCTGGTCGAAATGCAGTAAGTGTAGCCTCAGCAACGATTCTGTGATCTATATTTAAATCACTAAAGTTATGCGTAATTACAATATCAGGTAGAAATTTTTTCTTATATGTTTCTATTTTCTTTATTATTTCAAGCATACTTACCGTATCCATTTCATTATCAGGATAATCAAATTGTTGAAGCCATTTAAAGCCCAGTATTTTGGAGGCTTTTAAACTATTTTCTTTTCTTAATTTTATATGAATTTTATTTTGCATTGATCTTGAACCAACACCATTTGTAAAAGATATAGCTCTAACCATATTTTTCTCTGAAGATAATTTTTTTATTAAACCTCCACATCCAAAACTTTCATCATCAGTATGAGCCACGATTACTAAAACTTTTTTTATACTATTTTTCATAAAAAGGTTTAATTATTAGTTAATTGAGTTATGTTTAATATATATCAATGAAAAATAATAACTTAAAAATTATAGATCAAATTGAAAAAATAAGAGCTAAAAACAATGTTAACTGGATGGATTTACTCAGATTAGCCTTTAAACTGGATGCCAAAAGTGCAGGCAAAATTATGAAAAAAATAAATTATGACGATAAAAAGATAGCAGAACTTCTAAGTAAGCTTGAAGAATAATTATAAATTAAATTAAGAAATATTTAAAAATATATTACAATCAAATAAATATTTATCACCTATATTAAGAATAGATTTGAATAAGAATAAATACAAAATTATACTACCTGTTGAAGTTAAAAATAGAGAATTGATTAGTAGACTTTTACTGGGATTAAATCTTCTAACTAGATTGGATTGCGAAATTATTATTGGAAGCCAAAGAGACCTTGGCAACTATTACAAAAATATGAAAAATTGTTTATATTTAGACAAAAGTATATCAGTTAAAAAATTTGATTTCATAAAGCAAATATCAAAAAATAATGATTATTTTTCTTTAGATGAGGAAGGTTCTTATTTTTGGTTTGAAGATATGACATTTCATTTACGTTTTTCAAAAAAATTATTAGCATTGGTTAATAAAATATTACTTTGGGGAAAAATAGATGAACTTCTTTTAAAAAAAAAAAAATTATTAAATAATAAAAAATTTTTGGTATTTGGTAATCCAAAATTTGAATTACTAAAAAAACCTTTTAATATTTTTTATGAGAAAGAAAAAAAATTTTTGACAAAAAAATATGGTAAATATATTTTATGTGTTTCAAGTTTTGTGTTGTATTGTGATGGCATTAGAGATCCTGAAGCAAGCAAAAATTTTATAAAAAAAGATTATTTAAAAGCTAAAACAGATAAAAGAAAATATGAAAAATTTATAAAAGATAAGAGGTCTTATGAAAATTATTTATATTTTATTGATAGATGTAAAAATTTAGCAACTTCTAATCCAGATAAAATTGTGATTTTCAGACCTCATCCCTTTCAAGATATAAATTTAGTAAAAAAAAGATTTTTGAAAAAACCAAAAAATTTAAAAATAATTTATAATAATGAATTAACACCATGGATTATGGGCTGTGATTTTTATGTTCATGCAGGCTGCACAAGTGTATTGGAAGCATATTTTTTAAAAAAGAAAATTCTTAATTTTACAAAAAAACAATTTTTAAAAAAAAATTTTATTTTTGAAAAAATTTCAAAACAACTATTAAAAAGTAAAAATATAAAATTAACTAATAATGTTGGAAAAATTAGAATAATTGATAAGAAATTTTTTTCTGAAATGATATTTAATTACGACAATTACGATAACTACGATCAATTGATTAAAGTTATAAAAAAAAATTTTCATAAAAAAAGTTTATTTTTTAAAGACAATCTTTTTTTACGCTATTCAAAAAGTTGGATCTTAAAAATTAAGAAATTTAATCAAAGAAGTTATTTTACAAAAAAATATCTTGATCAAAAATTGAAAATAATTAAATTTTCTGAGATAAAATCAAAAGTAAATCTTTTTGAAAATATTAAAAAAGATAAAAACTTTTTTAAAGTTGAGCTATTAGACAATAATATTTTTAGAATATCAAGATCAAATTCTAATTAAGTCGGTAAAATTTTTTACTTGTTAGTGGTTGTTCAATTAATTTTTCTAAATTTTTTTCTTTTTTAATAATTTTAAATATCGTGTCTAATGTGTCATAATATTTTTTCATTTTAGAATTATTATGAAAAATACTCAAATATATACAATTTGAAGCAAGAATATTTGTTTTTAACATTTCTTGAGTAATAAAATTTTTTATTAATTCGTTATCTTTATTAATAAAGTTAATTACAGGAATACCCACTAGTCCTATAATTTTGATTTTTAATTTATTTTTTAAAGCAATTTGTTTTAATCTTTGGCAAAAATTATTATGTAGTTTTTCTATAATTTTATTTGATTTAATTTGTTTCATAATTTCTATTGTTTTATTTGCAGCTACAAAACCAATCCTGTCAGACCAATTAGTACTACTTATAAAAGCTTTTTCAGATTTATTTCTTAATTTTTCTTTTGCTAGCAAACAGGTTATTGGATATCCATTTCCAATTGCTTTTCCAAATGTAACAATATCTGGTTCTATTTTATATTTCATATGAACTCCTCCTATATGCTCTCTAAATCCCGAAGTGCATTCATCAAAAATAAGAATACAATTATATTTTTTACAAATTCTTTTTACAGATTTCAAAAAATCAATATTTAATTCTTTTATTCTTGCGAACTCCATAATTACTATGCCAATACTATTTTTTTTAATAAGTTTTATTAATTAATTTATCTTTCCATAATTAAATTGGTAAACAGTATTCTTTAAGTTTTTTGGAATACCAACAGTAGATATGTTTTCAAAAAGATGATTATTTAGATTTTTTTCATTAGTAAGGTTTGCTGAAAGGTACCAGTCATGCCACCCATGATAACCACAAAAAGCAACATTTTGTTTTTTGGTATTTGCTCTTGCAATTCTTAAAGCTATTAAATTAATTTCTCCACCAGTTTTTGCAAATTTTGTGAAAGAAGACCAGGGGTGAAGCTCAATTAGTTTTTCTGCTAATTCAACTTCTTCAGGACAATTAAATGATGAAATATTTCCTTTTTGGATTGTGTTTATAATTTCTTTTTGTAATTGAGGATAATTGTATCCTAGCACATTTGTTCCAACTAACATCAAGCAATCGAGAAATATTCTATTATTAAGATCCCATACCTTTATCTTATTAGTTTTTGAAAAATAAGTAGGCCATTTAGTTGGTAGTATTATTTCAGGATTTTTAGATAAAAGCATATTTCCGTTAAGAATTTTTTTCTTTGCTTTATTCCATAAAAAATTATGGTTTACAGTAGTTTGTTTATTTTTTTTTTTCATATCTAAACATTTTTTATTGATAGTAAGATAATTGATTTGTTCAGGATTTTTAAATGAAAAATAAAATTTTTTTATTTGTATTAAATCCTCCGGAGTGTCTAAAGTTATTCTATCCATAGACAAATCATATCTATTTTTGTAATTAAATTTTTTAATATTATGACTATTAATCATGAAATTTGTTACATGTTCTCTCTCATATAAGGTTTTTGCTAGCTGCCAGGTTTTCTTTAAAGTTTTAAAATTAAAAAATTCAACATCTAATCCATCAGGAAAAGTCGGTTTAATAACATTAGATAGATAATCAAAATTAGAGTTAGAATATTTGATATACATTTCGTTAATAAGCAGAGGGTCAGAAAAAGGACAGTCGCTTGTAATTCTTATAATATCTGTCAAATCAAACTTTTTTGCACAGCAAAAATATCTGTCTAGGACATCATTTTCGCTACCACAGTAATAATCTATGTTATTTTTTTCTGCTATTTTTATTATTTTTTTATCATTTTTTTTATTAGATGTTGCAATAATAATATTATTAGTAAATTTTATTTTTTTTAGTCTATTAATTAAAAATTCAAGTATTGTTTTTTTATTAATTTTTTTAATTATCTTATTTGGAAATCTTTTTGAACCTAATCTAGCTTGGATAATTATTCCTATTTTCTTTTTCATTTATTTATCTAAAAAAATTAGTAGATTTTTTAATCTAAGTTTTTCATTTTCATTTTTACAAAATTTAATTAGAGATTTATTAAGATATTTAATATTTTTATTATTAAACTTTAATCTCTCTATATATCCTAAGTTCTTCTCTGGTGTTTTTTGAATCTTTTGTTTGTGATTATTCTCTTTCTTAAATATGATTTTAAATTTATATTTTAACTTTAAAATAATCTGTGTTGTCCAAAAACTGTTATTTTCATATTTTTTGAAAACATAATTTTGTAGATCTTTAATAAAAAAAACTTCCTTCAAGCTTAATTTATAATTATAAAAAAAATTTACCATTGGTCCCTCAGAGTATGGTGTTAAAACTCTTACTTTAGAAAATGTTTCGTAATTAGAATAGAGTAATCTTGTATTAATTACAAATCTAAGCCACTTTATATCTTTAACAAATTGACTTAATTCTATTGGTGTAAAAGTTGATTTTTTTTTTAAATTTAAAGTTTTCAAAAGTGGATTAAAAAAAAATTGCATTCTGTTATATTGTTTAAATTTTTTTTTGTTTAAAAAAATTGGTTCATGCTCATTAGTTGATTTAGAAATATAACTTAACTGGTTTATTAAGTTATTTCTAAGATTAAATTTTTTTTGTATTTTAGGTAAAAAACTCAGAATATTGAAAAAAAAATTTGTCGATATAAATCTTAAGTGTGAAGTTTTTAGAATTATAAAAATTTTTCTTAAGTTAATTATCCAAGTGTTTGGAGCAAAAGTGTCATTGTAGTAAAGAGTGTCTAAGTTTTGACCTACAATAAAATTTTTTTTGGTTAAAAAAAGATTTTTATTAATTTGATTTGTCATAAAATGAAAAGAGTAATGATGCATTAATTCTTTTTTAAAATATTTAAAATCTTTAAAAATCGGTTTTTTTAAAATATTTTTTTTTTTATACTTTTTGCATAAATAATTTATCATTAAATTTGAAATAGCGTCTGGAATAGGCTCCCCATCACCCATTGAAAAATATGTTGAAAAATTAGTTTTATTTTTCGATAAAATCAAAAATAAAACAACTGAGTCCATCCCCCCGGAAATTGCGAGTTCTAAATTTTTATATCTTTTTTTATTTATTTTTAAAATTTTGGTTAAAATTTTTAAGTAATTTTCTTTATTATCTAAGTATAAGTAGCTATTTTTTTTTATAATACTTGAATAATTGATATTAGAACTATTAATTGTGCAGGAGTATCCACTTGGAAGTCTGTTGTTTTTAAAAGATATATCTTTAAATGGATTTAATCCAATATGCCTATGACTTTTGATAAAAAAAATATAATTTTTAAAATCATATTTAGTTTTTTTATCTAAAATTTTTTTTTCAGATTTAGCTAATAAGATACTATTTTTTTCAATTTTAAAAAATAAACTTGAATTACCAAAAGAATTGTAAATTATTGTATTTTGTTTATTTTCTTCTATTAAGAAAAAAGATCCAACAGAATTAGTTATAATAGTTTCTACGTTGTACTTTTGAAGCAATATAGGCAAACTTTTAATTTCATAAACTTTGTTATCAATAAATATATCTATAAATTTTCCATACACAGCTATGTTTTTATATTTAAATATAATTTTAAAATTTGAATCACTTATTAAAGTCTTAATTTTCATAGCTGTTTGTCACCTCCAATTCCTTGGATCAATTAGTTTTTTTTCTTTTTTAGAAATAATAATTTTTGGATATATATTTTTTTTATTTTGGAAAGATTTTTCAATTTGATTAAAATTTTCTAAAGAATTACAACCTATTACAACTTCATTAATATATTTTTGGTTTTTAATAAAATTTATACTACAATCAAGGGGACTCATTTTATGTTTAGTTGAAAAAATCTTTATTATATTCAGATATTTTTTTAACCAATATAAAGATTTATCTGTTTCATTTTCTGTGATCAGCAAACCTTGTAAAAATATTGATCTTACTTGTATTTTTATTTTCTTTTTTTTAATTAAATTAATGTTCTTTTTTTTTGTAAACTCATTATTTAATAAATTCAACGGAAATTGCAAAGTATCTGGTTTAAATTTATTTATCAATATATTAAGTGAGTGATCATCATATAAAGAATATCCAAAATTTTTTATAATCTTCCTTTTTTTTAAATCTTTAAGCACTATATATATATCAGCACCATTTTTATCTAGTAATTGCTCAGGTCTATGCAGTAACAATGTATCTATTTTTTTAACCTCTAATTTTTTCAAATAATCAGAAATTAAAATTTGAATTTGATCTCTAATATTTTTTTTGAGATTTAGACCAGGTAATTTTGAAATTATAGTAATTTTATTTTTTTCTTTTTTTAGGATATCAGAGTTTTTTTTATAGAGTATCGCAGTATCTATTAATGTATTATTTTTTTTTGATAAAATTTTTCTAAATTCTTTAGTTGTTAAGGTGTTTTTTAGTTTTCCATATTTGGCATTTAAGTTTGCTAATCCCAACACTAATTTAGACATTAGAAATAATAATTAGCTTGTTTAAAGCTAATATCAATAGTAAAGAAAAAATCATGCTAAATAAAAAAATTTTTATAACTGGAGCTACAGGTTCTTTTGGAACTGAATTTGTAAAACATATATTAAAAACTTATAAACCTAAAAAAGTAACTATTTTTAGTAGAGATGAACTCAAACAATATAACTTTAAAAACTATTCATTTATTAAAAATACAAAATCAAAAGTAAGATTTCTTCTAGGAGATGTTAGAGATAAAGATAGATTAGATTTTGCAATTTCAGATCAACCAGATTATGTAATTCATGCAGCAGCACTTAAACAGGTGGATACTGCTGAATACAATCCATCGGAATTTATTAAAACAAACATCATAGGAGCTGAAAATTTAATTTCAGCATGCTTAAAGTATAAAATCCCAAAAGTTCTTGCGTTAAGCACTGATAAAGCATCATCGCCTGTAAATCTTTATGGAGCAACTAAACTTGTATCCGATAAGTTATTTATTTCTGCTAATAATTATTCAAAAATTACAAAACTTTCAATTGTCAGATATGGTAACGTAAATTTTAGTAGGGGCTCGATCTTACCAAAACTAATTGAGCAATCTAAAGAAAATCTTTTTACCTTAACTGATTCTAAAATGACAAGGTTTAGTACTAATTTAAAAGATTCTACTATTTTTGTTTCAAAAATTTTAAAAAAAATGAAAGGCGGAGAAATATTTATTCCTAAGCTTAAATCTTATAGATTAATTGATTTAGTAAAAGCAATAAATGTTAAAGCAAAGATAAAATATATTGGATTTAGAACAGGTGAAAAACTTCACGAAGAAATGATATCTTCTACAGAGTCTAAAAATACAATTGAATACAAAGATAGTTTTGTCATTTATCCACACTTAATGAAAAAAAAAATTAACAAAAAGATAGTAAATGGCTATAGAAGTGATGTTAATAAATTTTTGAAAATTTCAGAAATAGAAGAGATAATTAAAAAAGAAAAAAAAATTGAAGACGGATAAAATTATTAATTATTCCAAGCAGAATATCGATTCAGACGATATCAAAAAAGTATCGTTAGCATTAAATGATGATTATATAACCCAAGGAAAAAGGGTTATTGAATTCGAAAATGACTTAAGTAAATTTTTTAAAAGCAAATATTCACTGGCAGTTGCAAATGGCACAGCTGGATTGTATCTATCACTTAGATCTCTAAGTTTAAAAAAAAAAGATAAAGTCATCATTTCTCCTTTTACCTTCTTAGCAGCTGCAAATTGTTGCAAACTTTTAAATT
>ERZ651776.4801-NODE-4801-length-12155-cov-3.473506_pt1 | contig 12155 bp, 1 predicted proteins | sample MGYA00514761_ERZ651776 | MGnify/ENA metagenome assembly ERZ651776 | reverse complement strand
CCACCCCACATTATTGGAAGGGTCTTCGTGATACACCTCCACGTTGCTCGTATCCGTGTTGTAAAAAATGCTTCCTATATTCGTGTTGGAATCACGTTGCGATGTTGTTCCCGATGGCAACTGTAAACCACCATCCATCACCAAAGCGTCTTTAAACGTTTTCTGACCATATACGTCCTGTGAAATACTACCAACACTTGAGCCTGTTTGAAGGTATCCACTGATATCATGAGGAATTCTTTGACCATCTATTGTTCCACTCAACATACCTGCTGGAATGACTTGACCATAAGAGTAATCGTTTACATGATTATAATCGCTTGGTGTAATTGCGGTTATTTTCCACGTTAAGGCGTCATTGCTATCTACGGTTCCCTTGTCACCACTTAAGTCACAATACCAACTGGTATATGTTCTATCAGTGGAGGTCTTTGGTTCTAATATTGTGTAATCTTGTTCTTCGTGAACAATTTGTGCGTCAAAAATATGTTTCACGTGCTCATACGATTTTACGCCATTCCAGGTAGGTGCACCACCATCACCATTATATCTGTGTTGAAATATAAATTCGTGTCCCGACGTTGGCCAGTCTACGTATCCCGGGCTCACAAATCCAGATACCTTTATGTCGTGAATCACAATACTACCTCCAGGTATGAAGAAATTTTCGTATTTATTCCAACTTCCATCGGTTCCACTAGTACTATCAAACAAAGTAATTGATCTAACATTTGAAGGTGGAGCAGTGGATAATATCTTTGGACTAAATTCAGTAATATCCCATGTTAATTTATTTAAATTGTCATTTTTAATACCATCACCGCTAATATCTACGCGCCAATCAGTATAAGTATATTGGCTATCTATTTTTTCAATATAAGTATGAGTTGCTTCTTCAAAGACATCTTGTGAAATAAAATTATGATAGAACGAATCTATTGATTCTATAGAACCACCTGACGGTGTGCGTTTTAAAATATATTCATGACCACCGCCCGGAAAATCAATATATCCAGTTTTAAGACGACTTGATACTTTAATATTGTGAATAATTATGGTCCCTTCGCCTACCGTTTTTGTATGAGATGTGTTCCAACAAGGGTTCCCTGGATTACCGACACTTGAAGTCGTATTATCAAAAATTTCATATTTCTTTATATTTTTAACATTATGCGCAACAATATCTCCATTGATTGAAAGATCACCCATTACGATAAGACTGCCATCGGTAGGACCAATTTTACCGAAAGACGCGTCGGGAACATGTAAATGTGTATTAAATGACATATCGTGCATAACTTCAATTGGCGAATAACCCATTAGTGATCTAACGCTTAATGCGGTAAACGATGCGTCGGTCCCCGAAACCTTGTTATTGAAGGAAGCATCTTTATAGAATATGGATTTACCATCGTGTTTTATTTCAAATGCGTTTTCATTTTGTGCAGATTTGAAAAGTGCCACATCATTTGCATCGCCAGTACCCCATTGGGTTACTTTCAAAGCGGGTCCTGTTCCCTGATTTGATATATCTAATTGTGTACTTATCAAAACCTCATTATTTATTGTGGTAATATTTTGTATTACTTCATTAAAATTAAACGATCCATCCACATATAAATTGCCTCCTACTTTGATGTCGTTCTGGAAGGACGCATCCAGCACACTCAGATGCGCATTAAAGGAGACGTCGTCCTTCACAACAAGCTTCCCCTCCACGTCCACGTCGTTCTGGAAGGACGCGTCGTGTGCGGTGAGCTGTGTGCCCATCGCCGTCACGACATCGGACAAGTCCACGATGGTTCCGGTGTTAAATGTGGTGGTGACCGTGTTCAAGAATACCTTGTTGGATATGTCGGCGAATCCGCCGTAAATAAGTTCCCCGTTTATGGATATATCTTCATATAATACCAGCTTACCGGAAATATCCACATCCTTATAGAATATGGACTTGCCGTCTCCCTTGACTTCTACCGCCGTGCCCTCTGTTCCTGCGTGCAGTAGAACCAAATTGTCCCCCACCCCGTCCCCATGCTGCGTTACCGAAAGCGCAGGCCCCGTTCCGTAATTGGAAATGTCCACCTGCGTGCTGATTAGCAGCTCGTTATCAACTGTGGTAATGTTCTTTACGACCTCGCTGAAATTAAACGAACCGTCCACATATAAATTGCCTTTTACATTCACGTCATTCAGAAAGGACGCGTCCACTGCTACGAGATGCGTGCCCATAGCCGTCACGACATTGGACAAGTCCACGATGGTTCCGGTGTTAAATGTGGTGGTCATCGTGTTCAAGAAGACCTTGCTGGATAGGTCTGCGAATCCGCTATTCTTCAGGTCCCCATTTATGGAGACGTCCGTCAAAAACGTCACACCCGATCCGTCCAAAAACTCATCAATCACGTTGAACGACGCATCCGTGCCACTGCCTCCGCCACCACCGACAATGCCGCCCGACGAAAATATGTTGCCGTTCACCGAGAGGTCGCCGATTAAGACCAAGCTTCCGTCTATCGGCGCGATGCGGTAGAAAGACGCGTCGTGTGCGGTGAGCTGTGTGCTCATCGCCGTCACGACATCGGACAAGTCAACGATGGTTCCGGTGTTAAATGTGGTGGTCACCGTGTTCAAGAAGACCTTGCTGGATAGGTCTGCGAATCCGCCGTAAATAAGTTCCCCGTTTATGGATATATCTTCATATAATACCAGTTTACCATAAATATCCACGTCGTTCTGAAAGGACGCATCTAAGACGCTAAGATGTTTATTAAACGAGACATCGTCTTTCGCAAGTAGCGTTCCATCAACGTCCACGTCATTAATGAAAGACGCATCGCGCACTACAACATTTTTATGGAAAGAAACATCCTTATAAAACACCGAATCACCATCATGCATAATCTCCAAAGCAACGCCATCCGGACCAGTAGCATCAAACACAGCCAATTTATCGCCCACAGTATCACCAAACTGCGCCACCCTAAGCGCAGGACCCGTCCCAACATTGGATATATCCACCTGCGTGCTTATTAGGAGCTCGTTATTAACAGTGGTAATATTCTTTATCACTTCCCCAAAGTTAAAAGATCCATCCACATATAAATTACCTGCTATCGTCACGTCGTTCTGGAAGGACGCGTCCAGCACGCTCAAGTGTGCATTGAAAGACACATCATCCTTCGCAACGAGTTTTCCCTCTACTCCCACGTCCTTCTGAAAAGAGACGTCCGTCAAAAACGTCACACCGGACCCGTCCAAAAACTCATCAATCACGTTGAACGACACATCCGTGCCGCTGCCTCCACCGCCTCCGCCGACCAAGCCACCCGACGAAAATATTTGCCCGTTCACCGAGAGGTCGCCCATTATAACCAAGCTTCCGTCTATCGGCGCGATGCGGTAGAAGGACGCGTCGTGTGTGGTGAGCTGTGTGCTCATCGCCGTCACAACATCCGACAAGTCCACAATAGTTCCTGTGTTAAACGTGGTAGTGACCGTGTTCAAGAAGACCTTATTGGATAGGTCCGCAAACCCGCTATTCTTAAAGTCGCCGTTTATGGAGACGTCCGTCAAAAACGTCACACCGGACCCGTCCAAAAACTCATCAATCACGTTGAACGACGCATCCGTGCCGCTGCCACCGCCTCCGCCACCGCCGACCAAGCCGCCCGACGAAAATATTTGCCCATTTACCGATAAATCACCCATTATAACCAAACTTCCATCAATCGGCGCAATCCTATTAAAAGAAGCGTCTGGGACGATTAGTTGCGTGTTAATAGAAACGTCCTTATAGAATATGGACTTGCCGTCTCCCTTCACTTCCACAGCCGAGCCGTCTGTTCCTGCGTGCAGCAACAGTAAATTGTCCGATGCGCCGTCGCCATGCTGCGTTACCGAAAGCGCCGGACCCGTCCCGTAATTGGAAATGTCCACCTGCGTGCTGATTAGCAGCTCGTTGTTAACGGTGGTAATATTCTGTATGACTTCCCCGAAGTTAAACGAACCGTCCACATATAAATTGCCTGCTATCGTCACGTCGTTCTGAAAGGACGCGTCTAGCACGCTACCGCCACCGTGTATATTAATAACGCCGTTCATCGCACCCGCATGGGAGGTACATATGTATTTGAGGGTTTTAGGCGCGTCGTGCGGAACTTCAAACGTAATGGTAGACCCGCCTGCACCACCGTTATTGGTAACACCCGTTCCATAGGCTGTGTTATCGGAATTAGAAATCTGAAAGGGATGTCCTCCAGTATTATTTATGAAAATGTATTTGTTTCCTCGGAAAAGGTTCAGTGTAGGATTTGATACGCTTCCCGTAAGTCCCGAACCCGTAAATATATAGTTAGCATTGCCGTTCGCACCAAGTATCCAACCGCCAGCCCCACCGATTATTCCCGACGCCGAATATAAGTTCCCCGAAAACGAACCATCCGTCGAATTCAATACTCCATTAACGGAAACATCGCTTAAAAACGTAATTCCCGAGTTATCCGTATACTCTACAATGCTGGATAGCGAGGCGTCTGAACCACCCTGTAAATTAACCCACCCGTCCTTAGCATAGGCTTCCACATTATTATCTGTCGTATTATACCGAATCAACCCAAATGAAATGTCTCCTGCGGTAGTATATCGTTCGCTGGTGCTTCCAACGACCATTCGCATAGTAGGAATATCGCGAGGATTCGCACTCATTAATATAATACGCTTTTATAATATTTGGATATATACTAAATATCATAATATTAATCTATTTTATTAATTGCGACACTACATTAAGAAAGAAATACTATTTATATTGCTAAATAAATATAATCGTATTTTAATTTATAGTAGTTACTAATTATGATACAATATTGACAACGCTACTAGTGATTAGACCTATTATAATAGTCTCATTGAAATTTTATATTTTATATCTTATAATTATTAAACCGGACCCACCTTTACCACCATCACCATCTTGATAACCACCACCACCACCACTTCCAGTATGAGAATCCGCAGCACCGCCGGGACGATTGGAGCTATCTTGTCCTGCGTTGCCACCACCATCGCCACCAATACCCCCACCATTCCCACTACCACCACCACCACCTGCATAAGGCACTTGTGTAGAACCATCTCTTATACTATATGATTTACTGTTTCCGCCACTATTACCACCGCCAGCACCTCCCGCACCACCACCACCACCAGCACTATTAGACCCGCTATCTTGAACTCCACCTTTGTTCCCGAAGTATCCGACTTCATCAGCTGTAGTAGATGGGTTAAATGCCTCATAATCACTATAAACGGTTATTGTACCTGATACTGGTGTAGAACGGTAGGTGCGGTCTTGGAAGCTGTTGCCTCCACCACTACCACCCTTAGGTGTATAGGTATTATAACTTATTTGACCTTGAATACTACCAGACTGTCCACCTTTTGCGATATATCCACTAATTAATGAGTTGTAACTATTGTCTAATCCATTACCTATAATAGATGAATTATAGCCCATAGGACCTTCGGTGTTACTAAGGGTTACTCGTTGTTCCCCTCCATCACCAACTTTGAATATGTATGTTCCGACCTGGAATACAATATTTGTTTGATAAATAAGTTCACCTGCACCTCCACCTCCAGCTTCCCAAGCCATCACGCCAGGTTTCCCGCCGCCACCACCACCTGCAATTAATAAAAAGTCCGCAGTAATTGTCTCTTTAATGGTTATTGTGTATATTGTTTCTCCAGAAGTACTATTATTAGGATCATATTTAAATTCATGAACTGTATAATCATCATAAGAAGATATTTTAGTTCCGTTTATATCGACATTGAAAGGAGGTCCACATAGCTCTGAATATCTGAGTAGATTTTTGCCTCCCATATAACCATGATGTAAACAATAAATACTTACACTACCGAAATCACCTAATACATCAACATTTACGTCGCCGTGATAGAACTTATACGTTCCATCATTCTCTGTTCCGGTCACCGACATATTAGATTCATTCGCGATAACTCCAGAATAGCTAATATCCATAGTTTTCCCGGCATTTAAAATTGCAATAGGATGTAAAGAAGGAACACTCTTAAATGTATAGGTTCTACTTCCTAAACCATATATTTTAGTGGAATCATATGTCGTGTCATTATTGAGTCTATATTTGTTACCACCACTTGTTACAACATTAACTACACTTTCAACACTTAAACATTCGGTAGTTGTTCCTGTTTGGGTTGGAATATCAGTAATATTGATTTTACCCCCCGCATTCGCACTCCCGTCGCTCGCATAATACATTCTACTAGAAGCGTCGGTCGGAACCCTCCATCTGGTTACCAGGTCGGTGCCCAGAGTGCCGGTGGATGTGACGCCGTTGGTATTTTCTACGAGAATTGTTCTTTGAGGATCCCACGAATGTAACTGAATTTCCGTAATATTTAGCTCAGTTGAATTAGCAGAAATTAATGTAGTCAATAATACGTAATATGAGTATGCTTTAGGTGCTGAAATATCAATAGTTTTATAACCATTATATTCATATGCGCCAGAATTTGTTATACCCGTAAAATTAGTTAATTGAGTCCACGAACTACCATCAAGACTGCCAAATACATAACCTTCGTCGGGGCCGCCGTGGCCACCGCGTGCACCAACTTTCAATTCTTTTAATATAAAACTTTCAACTTGAAAATGGATTTGTATCCATTCTCCATAAATACCTTGAAACGAAGAATTATTTGCTCCTGTGTTCGCAACACCATTAGTATATGTATTCTGTTGGCACTGCCAAAAAGTTCCTGTATTTCCATCAAACGCCCGCCATTTTGGGTCACCATTGTAGGGTGACGATGATGCTGTAACCACACAATCTACTGATGTGGCAGATGTTAAATTTACTTTTGGAAATTGAGTAGAGGCATTAGTGCCACCAATAACCGCCTCATTGGACACGTATAGGCGCTGGCCGACGTTGTCTGGGTCGGACTGGTCAAAATTATAAACCGAATCCCTGTATAAATTGAGGGTCGGTTGCACGAGACCGCCTAGCGTGAATGCGTTCAGTGAAACGTCCACCGCGTATGTCTTCTCCTCATATGGCGTCACCTCCACATTAATTTTACCCCCCGCATTCGCGCTCCCGTCGCTCGCGTAATACATCGTGTCCGAGGCGTCGGTCGGAACCCTCCACGTGGTTATCAGGTCGGTGCCAAGAGTGCCGGCGGATGTGACGCCTGCGGTATTCTCTGTGAGGGTTGTCGTCGTCGTGCTGTTAGTCATAGTCAATGAATGTATAGTTCCGTTAAATTTCCGATCATTTGTTGACCGATCACCTATCCTACTATTTTGTGTTTGATAAGTAATACTTCCTGTAAATGTAATAGGGCTTCCCCACCCACCATCTCCCGTTTGAGATGTGTCTACAAACTTTGTTCCTTGTATTATTACATCATCCCACGAAGTAAAATTACTATGAAGTTGATATCCTGCGGTTATTACGCCTGTAGAATATACGTATTTTACTAGCACATTATATCTTGTATTTAATAGAAGTTCATCATTTACTAAAGTACCATTATTTTGTCCAGAAACCCATACTGCTGCACCTGAAGAAAAAGGTTGTGGGTCCTGAATAACTAAACCAATTCGCTTCCCATTATTATCAAATAGTAAATCAAATTCACTATGTGTATAGCTAGCACCATGATTAAGGTTGCTTACAAAAGAAAATATCTTAGGATATATGTGATTAGGACCAGATTGATTGATAGTAAAACTTGTTTTAATTTCCCAATCTTTAGACCAATCAAATGTAACGTCACTTCCCAATACTACGTTTGTACTACTACCATTAAAATAATTAGTGGTTGTTAAATTTGATGGTATCTCATATAATATAATTGAATCAACTAAACCCCGCTGACCCCCACTCAAATCATTTGACACGAAGAGGCGCTGGCCGACGTTGTCTGGGTCGGACTGGTCAAATCGGTAAATGGAATCCTTATATAGATTGAGGGTCGGTTGCAAGTGACCGCCTATTGTGAATCGGTTCAGCGAAACGTCCACCGCGTATTTTGTATACGTGTCCCCGCCGCCATTTGAACCCGCCGAAACAAGGGTACGCACACGCGACTTCTTAGTCGGCGCGTCGGTAATGCTAATAGTTCCGCCCATATTCGCGCTCCCGTCGCTCGCATAATACATCGTGTCCGAGGCGTCGGTCGGAACCCTCCACGTGGTTATCAGGTCGGTGCCAAGAGTGCCGGCGGATGTGACGCCGTTGGTATTGATTGACATTCCACCATCCCATGGATATAATTCAATCTCAGATATATTTACATTATGTTCACCAACACCACCTGATAGTTTTGTAGTCAATAATACATAATAAGAGAATGCAGTAGTTGCTGAAACATTAATAATTTTACCCACATTACTTTGATAATTACCAGAATTGGTTATTGCCGTAAAATGCAGCAATTCTGTCCACGTGGTACCATCAAGACTACCAAAAACATACCCATCGTCAGGTGCGCGTAGATTACTATCACCGTAATATCCAGCACGCGGATAAACTTTCAATTCTTTCAATAAAAAACTTTTAGTTTTAAACCTTATTTTTATCCATTGTCCATAAATACCTTGAAACGAGGAATCTGCTCCTCCTGTGTTTGCATAACCGGTTGTCGCATTATATACATTGATTGCACTATGCCAACCTTCATCTCCTATTACGTGATTAAAAGCTTTGAATGCACTCCAATCACTATATTGTGATGAGACTGAAGCTTCACAATCAGTCGTGTCGTTGCTGGTCATTGCGACGTCGGGTAATTTATTACCAACTACACCCCGCTGACCCCCATCCAAATCATTTGACACGTATAGGCGCTGGCCGACGTTGTCTGGGTCGGACTGGTCAAATTTGTAAACCGAATCTCTGTATAGATTGAGGGTCGGTTGCACGAGACCGCCTAGTGTGAATGCATTATCCAATGAAGGAACATATCCGTAATATGCGAGTTCGTTTAAAGCAATGTGGGTGGTTCGGTTACTTTCGGTAAAATTTATAATATATGTTTTATAAGCAGATGTATTTGCAAATGTGTATGAATTCGCATTATTTACATTTGGAGTTCCACTACCCGGATCAACCCATCCAGTGATACTATCGCGATCGTCAAGCTGTGTGTAAGTTAAAACGTTGTTTTGTTGATAACCTGCCAAATTATCGGTTGCTCTCAATGTCCACTCTTTAGGCAGAGAGTCTCCGGAATCTCGAGCCCACATTTTATATTCATTTATCACTACACTTACAGGAAATGTAATTATTACAGAAAACTCCACTGTATTTTGATCTATAGTGCCCTCATCTGGGGCATTACTCAGTATTGTGTTACCGGCTGAATCAATTGTATTGTTGATTATATTTTCCATTGCTCCCGTCCATATTCGATGTGCGCGTTCTGATGAACTATTACTTGGACTCCATCCCGAAGTGGTATAATAATATCCATCAAAAATATGCGACCCGCTATTTATCTGTATAGTAGCCGGATTACTGGAATATTCAGATCCGCCTACGGTATATAATCCTCCAGCACCAGCCAACCCAATAACAGTTCCACCACTTTGTGATTGAACTAGCGAAACGTCAACCACAAACGTCTTCTCTTGGGCGGGGACGTTGGTAATATTGATTTTACCTCCCGCATTCGCGCTCCCGTCGCTCGCGTAATACATCGTGTCCGAGGCGTCGGTCGGAATCGTCCACGTGGATACAAGATCGGTGCCCAACGTACCAGTGGATGAGAAGCCTGTGGTGTTTTCTGTTAGGATTTGTTGTGAATATAGTGCTATTTCATTAATTACAATATAAGTATAATTAGGATTGCCATCAAAGTTTATATCATATCCGTGAGTAAATACGAAAGCATAAAAATTATAATAACCTGGATTAGTAACATAATATTCATTAAATCCGTCTGGTTCGTCTGCGGGGCTCGCTCCAAGACCATTACTACGTTGGGTAGAGTCATAAGATTTCCAGTTTCCAGCAGCAAGAGCGCTGGTGGCATCTCCCTCAAAATAATGACTATGTATTTGAACGCCACCACCGCTATCAAAAACAGATTGACTTGCGGCTCCATATAAAATCCACCCCTTAGGTCGGGCGTTGCGAAAATTTAGATCATTATTATATCCTGCACGCGGCCATATACGATAGCGTCCTACTTTATGCTGTATATTATTTTTAAATGTTAATCCTACATACGGTTTGTCCAAAGGATCAGAATAACCTGATCTTAATTGGATTTCACCTGTGACCGTTGAGGTCAAGTATAATTGTTTTGAATGCCAATGATTATTAGTATGGTCGTCAGAAATGATTTGATCATATACATTATCCCCATGATAGGTACTGGAATATTCGTAATATTCATCAGAAATTTTATCAGCATATGTGTCACTAGTAGGTATTAACTCATTACTACCCACTCGCCCACTCAAATCATTGGACACGAAGAGGCGCTGTCCGCTGTTATCGGCGCTGGACTGATTGAACACGTATTCGTTTCCTCGGTAAAGATTGAGTTCTGGTTGCACCGCGTTATTGAGACTGAACTTATAGGAGTCAACTCCCACGTTGAATGTATCGCCCGCTACCTCTTTTTCGGCGAGTGAACTCCACGAATCGTTTTTAAGATATTGTAGCTTCTTCGTATTCGTGTTATAGAAAACCCTCTGTAATGTATTCACCGAGGGTGTGTTCGTTCCGTGTAATATCTTGAATTCGTCGCGGCTCTTAATCCTTCGTTTTGAGGTAACCTGCCACGCCGACTCCTCTCTAATTCGTAATTTACCCGTGTTAGTATTATAAAAAATATTGCCCTCTTTGCTGTTACTATCCACTGTCGGCACCGAATCACCAGACGTAATCTTGAATGCGTTTCGGTCATTCGCTATTTTATGCGATAGTGACCGCCACACACTGTTCTTGTAAATTTGGAGTTCGCTCGTTTCCGTATTATAAAAGACATCTCCCTCCTCTACATATGTTAAATTATCTCTTTCACTCGTAGTTCCACAGCTAACCCCTGATCCACTAATGGATGATATTGGTGTCGGTTCATATCCATAACCATAATATTTATCTTTTGCATATATGGCTTGTGCTTCTGCTAGAGATAGCGCCTTGTCAAATATTGCTAGATTTAACCAATGCTGATTTCCATTTAGAGCACTCCCCCATCCCCTGCCACCGATATCTAACTTATGTGTAGTGTTATTTCCAAGCCACTCATTGTGAACTCCGGATGTGTTTGTTAATTCAACGCCATCAACGTACATTTTTTTTCGGTGGGTTCCATCACCAAGTTCATTGTCCTTATCATATACTATAACGAAATGAACCCATTGATTATTAGTAACATTAGTATAAACCGCTGGCCATCCAGTATAAAAAAAAACATCATTACCATAGAATCCGTATACACAATATATACCATTAGCATTGAGTGAGTACTTACTAACTAACTGTAAACCGTAATCGACTCCGTGATCTCTAGTGCCTAAAATTACTACGTCCTGACCATTGCCATCCCAAGCAACACCCGAACCTATTTTATACCACCAGGAAAGTGACCATGATTTACCACTATCCATACCAATATCACCTAATGGTATTGAAACATATTTACTAAGAGAACCCTGTTTATTAAGAGTCATACCTTCAGTATGACTATGCGTAATAGTCGGACTACCTGTAGAAGACAAATCAGCGGTCCCATTTGTATCATTCAAATCAATCGTGAAAGGATACAAATGTGTTGGGGTTGGTATGCTCATTATTATAATAACTATTTATATTATTCCTCCGTTTAAAACAAAATTGAATTGTATTTTTCATATTGATAATAGTCATATCAAAATGAAAGCCATTAATAACGAACCCGACATTGAAGAAGGAGTGAATAAAGCGGGCGTGACCATTAATATAGATGTAGACGAAAAGGGTAAATTTGAAGGATGGCCCGCTATTACGGCCTGTTGTTTCTGCCTCTTCATCGCCATCGTGTCTATTTGCGTCTCGCTCCAATACAATGAGCCGCAAGATAATGAAATAATGCGAATTGAAGGCCCTCCA
>ERZ651776.4793-NODE-4793-length-12161-cov-4.767709_pt1 | contig 12161 bp, 4 predicted proteins | sample MGYA00514761_ERZ651776 | MGnify/ENA metagenome assembly ERZ651776 | reverse complement strand
AAGCTGCTAAGAAAAAGGCTGCCGAAGAAGCTGCTAATAAAAAGGCTGCCGAAGAAGCTAAAAGGAAAAAGGCTGCCGACGACGCTGCTAAGAAAAAAGCTGCCGAAGAAGCTGTCTCACGATTTTTAGCCTGCGACGACTGCCGGACAGAATACAAACTTGAAAATGTTAATACGCAGACCTACGTCGACGCAAATGGCAATAAAGGAACGCTTTGGTGCAACCCTGGCCCTTGCGAATCTGGGTCATCACTAAAGCATGGCTTTGTAACTGGTGTTGGCACGTTAATGCCATTGAAACTTGTTGAGGATGTGACGAAGACACTTGGCGAGCCTCTTACTAAAGAAATATTCAATATAACTAAAGATGCTTTGCTAGCATCCGCAGGAACTAGTGATGATCTAAAGCTGAAATCTGCCGCTGCGATGACTACTGCACAAATAAAATCAAACCAGGTAGCATTTGAGAAGTCGCAAGAAGATAAGGGTGGCAGCCTGGTCGTGGAAACACCTGTAGAGGAAGCTCCTGTTGAGGAGGCCCCTGTTGAGGAAGCACCTGTTGAGGAAGCTCCCGCTGAGGAAGCACCTGCAGAGGAAGCTCCTGTTGAGGAAGCTCCTGTTGAGGAAGCTCCTGTAGAGGAAGACCACGTAGAGGAAGCTCCTGTAGAAGAGTGGGATGATGATTGTTTAGGCATGGAGCAATGTAACATACCAATAGAAGGAGTGGACTTTTAGGCGGGGGTCAAAGGTAAAAGTGAACCTTAAACTAAATCTTCACCCTGGATCCACACCTGTAAAACGGGCCAGCCCAATTCGTTTAGTTATGAATCTAAGGGTTCCCAGCAGGCTTGCAAGGAGCCTCCCACAAGCACGATAGCGCAGGTATATGAGGTGTGTCTGACGTCAGCGCCTATGGGTCCAAACAGCGTTATTTGCTAAGAGAGTGTTTCTGGCTGATCGTAATCACTGAGGAGTGGACGATGAGAAAGACACCGAAGAGCCCTGGCGAGAAGATCGTCAAAGACATCAAGCGGGCGACCCGCAAACACTATTCATCCGAAGAGAAGATCAGGATCGTGCTGGATGGCCTTCGTGGCGAAGACAGCATTGCTGAGCTGTGTCGCCGTGAAGGCATCGCTCAGGGCATATATTACAAATGGTCCAAGGACTTCATGGAGGCAGGGAAGAAGCGGCTTGCGGGCGATACGGCGCGTGCTGCGAACACTGATGAGGTCAAGGAACTGCGCCGCGAGGCAAAGGATCTGAAGGAAGTCGTCGCGGAGCAGACGCTCGAACTGCGTCTTCTTAAAAAAAGCATGTACGGCGGTGGGGGCGACCACGAATGAGGTACCCTGCATCAGAGAAGCTGGAGATCATCCGGCTGGTCGAGGAAAGCCATCTGTCGGCCCGTGTGACACTCGCCAAGCTCGGCATTCCACGTACCACGTTCTACCGCTGGTATGATCGGTATCTGCAACGTGGTGAAGCAGGATTGCAGGACCAATCACCGAAGCCAAAGCACGTCTGGAACCGCGTGCCTGACGAGGTGAAGCGCAAGGTTGTCGAGTTCGCCTTACAGGAGACGGAACTGTCACCGCGTGAGTTGGCGGTGACATTCACGGATCAAGAACGATACTTTATCTCAGAATCCACAGTCTATCGCGTGCTCAAGGCGCATGACCTAATCACCAGCCCGGCCTTCATCGTGCTCAAGGCCGCCAACCAATTCAAAGACAAAACGACATCCATCAATCAGCTTTGGCAGACCGACTTTACCTACATCAAGGTTCTCGGCTGGGGCTGGTTCTATCTCAGCACAGTCCTTGATGATTACAGCCGCTACATCGTGTCCTGGAAGCTTTGCACCAACATGCGGGCTGAAGACGTTACCGATACGCTGGAGCTCGCCCTGCAGGCATCCGGCTGCGACCAGGTGCATGTCGTTCACAAGCCACGTCTGCTAAGCGACAACGGATCCAGCTACGTCTCAGGCGATCTAGCAGAATGGTTGCAGAACAAAGGTATGAAGCACAGCCGTGGCGCACCGTATCACCCACAAACCCAAGGCAAGATCGAGCGCTGGCACCAGACCTTAAAGAACCGCATCTTGCTGGAAAACTACTTCCTACCGGGGGATCTTGAGGCCCAGATCGAGGCCTTCGTCGACCACTACAATCATCAGCGCTACCATGAGAGCCTGAACAACGTCACACCCGCCGACGTCTACTTCGGGCGTGACAAAGCCATTCTAAAACAACGCGAAAGGATCAAACGGAAGACACTCGAAACCCGGCGCTTGCATCACCGCAAGAACGCCGCATAATCTAACCAACAAGATGAGCCAAACTCTCTCTTAGTTTAGGCCGCCATTGGTCCCAAAAACCCTGACGACAGACACCGCTTGTGTTTCGGTAAATACCACAGCGCAAGCCCAGGAAAGCCAAAGACGATCGTTGATATCTTCCAGCATCTCGTTTGATCAACATTTATACAGTATCCACGGGTCTAAAGTCAGCCTCATCAATCAAACCTACACGTAATGCACATTGAATTCCAAGGGCAAGTGAATGCGAAATAGCGGGCAATGCGATGGTTGCATGTTAGATAATATTAATATCAAGAAAAAGAACATCCTGTTCACCTGTGCGGTCAATTTCCAGAGCAAAATCAAGCCCATTAAACAACCCCTCGTGAGTGACATTACTGAAATCTGATGTGTCACCAATTATTTGGTCAGCCGTTAACAGTTCAAAATTAGGAAGATCAAGCTGAGCCTCCTTAACAAGGTCTGTGAAATCTAAATGAATGTTCCCACTGAGTGAGACGATAGTATTTTCAATACCGTCCAAATATTGCGTGTAATCTCCAATTTGAGATCCATTGATATCAAAAGTTACGTTAGAGCTGGCGCTCATCAAATTGGAAGCAGCATTCGAATTAAGTATCGTAATTTGACTTTGATTATCGTAAGGAAAATTCTCAACACTCGTTAGATCGATGTTGCTCGCATGATATAACTCACTATCAGAAATATTGATCCAATCCGCATCTTGTGGATTATCACTATTCGTCCATTTCACCTCGATCTTATTATAAAGATCAAACAATTTGTTTGCGTCTAATGGACTATCAACCTCAGTAATAAGCCATATTTTATATGCAGAAGTGTCGGAGAGCTCAAGCGGCATTTCAGTCAGGTTACCGTTTTGATAGCTCATGTAGTGATGAAGTTCATTGTCTACTTGAATAACAAATACACCCTCATTTTCTCCTTTTAAAGCTAAATCAAACTTGTAAGTATCTGACTTTTTTGGCTTTAGAAAACCGCTAAAGACATACAAACTATTTTCAGGAATTTCTCCGCTTGTTCCTTTGTATGCAGCCTCTTTGAACTTAGTGTATTCTCCTAAATCACTACCAAATAACTTCCCAGCTGTATGCGAACCATTTGGGCCCAATAGTTCACCACCAGCTGTTGTTGGTGTTTCGTCTTGCTGAGCATTTTGAGAGTACCATACCATGTTGTCTACAATACCAGAGTATAATTTGTTGCTATCTTGGAAATTAAAGCTGGAACCCAGAATGTTAACGAGACCAAGTACGTCGTCATGATCATCGAGAACATTGTCGCCATTGATATCCGGCGTAGCATAAATTGAGCCAAGATCAAAAACGTCCAGTATTAAACCACTTTCCAACGTCTCCACCGGAACAGCATTTACAGCTTTTGAAATGGACTTTATAGTTAATCCACCGTCGTCTTTCAAATGCGCTGTTATGGTGGTCGCCCCTTTTGCGCCGATGTTACCATTAGACGCAATCACAGTATTATCGGCTGTCTCCCAAGAAACACTATATCCAAAAGCTTTTTGAGCCAGCGAGATATCATTGGTGATCACCGCACCAAAATCAAATATTTCCGCATCGAGGATTTCATCAGAAATTTGTTTTAACTGAAAAACACTCTGCTTTTTAGTTCCACCTTCTTCCCAAGTTGCTGTAATCGCGCTGCTTGAACTTAGTGCATCGGCTTTAACTTTGCCCGTGGCTAAATCAATAATTTCTGGATCGTTTGCTGCCCATGTTAATTCATGGCCGTTGAAGTAGTTTGGTAAATTCAGCTTATCAATTACACTAAACCATTCGTTACCATCAAAAACAAAATTAGCTAACGCATCAGCATTCACGTGAGAGGCAATAATTTTATTTTCTAAGTATCCTTTTTTTCCACCGACGGCCTCCACTAAATCGATACGAACTAGGTCTCCTTTAACTTCAAGATTTATGCCTCCTGAAGCCTTTGAAGGCACTTGCAAGTGATCCGTAACTAATCCGTTGGTAGTTTGATAAGTTACGCGCAGTGCGTAGTCTGCCGTGTGATCAAACGGCACTCCTTCCTTTGGATCCAGAAAATCATAGTATGGAGCTGGGAGGTTGCCCTTAGTTTTATAGATCAAAAGTGGTAGATCATCATAGTAGTCATCGCCACGGGTAGCCGCTCGACCGAAGATATCTGCTATTTCAAAGATAACACTGTAAACGTCGACATGAACTTGATGGGGCATGAGTTTCTCAATCACGCTGTTCGAAGTTGTTTCATCGACTATTTGCCAGTCTTTGGTCAACGTGACATCTACTGTATTACCGTCATCCAACTTAACAGTAAAATCAAAAACGCTGTCCAACGTGTTTCTAAAATCTATACGAAGGGAATCAACTTCAGTGATGGTCTCGTCGCGGTCGGTATCCGGGTCATTAACTAAAAGCTGTAGAAAATCAGTTTTGCTTGCTTGAAGACTTCGACCGTTTTCCGTTTTGAATACTGATGATAGGGCCTCATCGTTGTGCTGTGAATCATCTTCATCTGGTGTGTGATTATGCCCATATTCTTCATACGTCTTAGAATAGTCGAAGATTGCGTCTGAGTATTTTATGCCTGTAATTTTTCGGGTGTCACCTACAACGCCAGTCAGGTCTTCGACTGTAAAAATATCTTTTTCCAATCCCCAATATTCATAGTATCCGTCCCCAGCAAAGCCCCCATCCTCTGTGTCCTGGCCAAGTGTCTGGTTCGGCCTCCATTGCATTAAATTGCTGAAACGGTCATACAAATTTGTGTGCATCTCAAAGTCTGAAAAAGGAGCGATTAAAGTGCTGAAATTTTCCTGCCCTACAGCTCCTTTACCAGCACTGCCTGCCATTGGGCCGGTACGCAAATCATAAATGGGTGAAATACTTTCGACAACAACCGTGTTTGTGATATTATCATTTTCTACCCTGAACATTGTTGGTAGTCGGGAGCCCATTTCTATCACCTCAGCCAAATTTTGGATTGGGCCCTTAGCACCCAAATGAGGGACTTGAATTACAAAATTTGCAAGCTCTTGATACAGCGCTATCAGACTGTCATCGCCACTATTTAACGCATTAACCGTATTTAAATTATTAGGGTCACTAGCATAGTCGATCGCCTTTTGCACAGCCTTGACGATGTCGTCAATATTTGTGACGTAAAAATTGGGAATATATTTATTGCTGTTTTGATCGAAGTACCAGCTGTCTCCTAAGTTACCCAGTTTTTCGTACGGGGTGCCTGTATCCGCGTCCGTCAACACCCAATCAAAATCAGTTCCTGCAACGTTGTTGTAAACATGACCCGTCTTGATCCCGTCAGACGGGTGGCCGATACCTGCTCCGTGCCCAAGGAATTCATGAATTGTTGCAGTAATCGCAGTATTGCCTGACCCTGTCTGTCCACCACCCACACCGCCACCAACATCGGGTAAGATTGAGGAGTACATCCAATCAGGATAACGAGTCTCATCTAGAGGAGATAAAAAATTTGCTTTTTTCACTGCCTGTGCGAGATTTCGTGCCCACCCAGGGACTCCCGCTCCGAATGGCGAATCAACCATTTCGATATAAGTTGCACTGCCGGCTGCAAGTGAATGATCCGACGAAATAATAGTAGGAGCATCAATATCTGTCCTATTCCGTACTGTTTCGACTATTGTCGACCCTGAGCGGTACAATAAATTGATGCTTTCAGCTGGTATTCGTGCAAGCATCTCCATTGCAAAATCGGTAGTGCCAACGTATGCGTAACTGGTGTTAAACGCACCAAGGGAAAAATGTCCGATTGAAAAGTCGGGAGAACCTCCCCCAATAACATTTGGCGTTAGGTAATCACCACCAGTATTGGTGTCACGAGTGTTGTTATACGCTCCAACAAAATCAGTACGATCGTTTATTCGTTCATTATTTGCCAACAGCTCAATTTTCATTCCAGGTGTCAGCCAATTGCCTGGAATCTCCACCGTATAACTGTCGTCGTTGTTATGACCTGCGCCAGTCGCTAGGTTTGTGAGTGATGGTAAGTCTAATTCACTGGCTGTGGGCATTTTCTGCGGCCCACTTAGAACCCTCGAACCAACTAAAACTCCATCTATATCGTAAACTTTTACTTCAAATTTAGGTGCATTCGTTGAGCCATTCGACGATACGTTTAGTTTAAGAGTTACCGGTCGACCCTGTACCAAGCTCAGATATGGATTATCTGGCCTATGAACAGCGACTTGCGCAAAAAATACATCCTCGAAACTCCACTGATCTGCAGTTGTGCTTGAGTCATAACTTGAGCTGTCGGGTTCTGAATATTTTTTTTCAGTGATCGTGATTTCCGAAAACTCTGAGGTTTCGTCGACAAGCGGGACATTTTTTCCGATTACAACTTGTTGGATGTGCTCAACGCCATGCAGATCAGTAATTTCAATATGAAATTGGTCCAAACCTTTAAATTTTTCGGAGGTCGGCGTGTATTTGTATTCGCCCGTTTGGGTCATAGAAACAGTGCCATAAATGGGCTGCTCAATAATTTTAATTGGTGAAGAAGGAGCTAAGTCACTCGAGTCTAGTGCAATTTCACCACGAATTTCGCCAATAGAAATGTCACTGTATTTTCTACCAGCTTCGGAAATGCTTTCAATAAGATCGTCGTAAAGCGAGCTCGAATGCAATTCAACTTTACTTGGCGTAACAGAAACAAACCCATTCCCATCATTCCGATCAACTTTGAACACAAGTTTATCGGATGTTGTATCAATTTGAATATCCCACCGATCACCAGTGTAATAATTTAAGCTTTTTTCGAGCGCTCCATGCCGAGCCCAAGCGCTGTCGTATTCATCTTGATCTGCATAATCAGTATCATTGTCACCAATGAAACCTTGTTTCGCCACCCTCAAGTCTGGCAGTGGAGTTGGCCAATCGTAGGCCCCGTCTACTTTTTGATATACTTTTACGTTATTTAAAAAATAACCATCCGCTTCAAACGAAAAGCGTGCCATTTGCGATAACGTGTGTGGGGTTATTCCGGATACTGCTTGAGTTAAATCAACCGTGTCTGGGTTTAGCGTTGGATTCTTTCCAACGATAAACTCTTCGAACAAATAGTTTTCGTTTGCCCCAGAATTAATTCTAACCACGCCATTTGACGCGGTGACGGTGAGGCTATTGGACCCTAATTCGGCCCGTAATTTTAGCTGTAATTTACTAGAAAAGTCCGCTAGTGAGATTATAGCGTTACTATCAAAATCCCAGTTATACATGCCATAAATCAATGCATTCGATGAACCGTCATAGACATTTAAGGAGACTGACTTTGCCTCGGTGATAAGCGTGTCAGTTAAGATCAAATTTTGAATTGGGGCCTGGAAGTATTCCTGGTCAAGCGACAACTTCTCACTTTTTGCAAATCGCAACCCGCTATCATAATTTGAATCGTATAATACGTCTTCCCAAACCACATCATAGTTATTTGAACCAGATGTAGGGCTCTGACTAACCGCATCGGAAGTGCCACTTGGGGTCACATAGTTATCATCAGTGATATCAAAAAAATTGCCGGCAGTGTTTCCATCGACGGTAGACAGTGGTGGCCGAGCAATCAAATTGCTGGCTGGTATAGCACTATATTCGCTACTCGATGGCTCTCGCCACGTAAGTTCAAACCAATCTTTATTGTTATTTTGATCACGGTATAGCGCGACGACTTTATAGTGCTCACCTGCCTTCAATTCGATATTGATATCACGTGAACCGTTGTCTACATACTTGTTGACTACACCACCCTCGGTCTGAATCCATAGTTCTGACTGTTTATCAAGCGACGACAATTTTATACTATGCGTCCCGGTCTCGTTTGCTATTATAAAACCAGAAACTACAGCCACTATCGGCTGATCTGAAACGCCAAGCTCCGTATTGATTTCATCTTTCACATTATTGGAATAACTTGGTGTTTTGCTTGTCTTGCCAGTCAGAAAAGAACCAGTATCGTCAATCCACAAGTCGGCAGATACAAACGAATATAACAAATCACCTGAATTTCCTATTTCAGTAAGATTAAAAATATTATTTTTGTTATTGTAAGTTTGATCAACGCGATTAAAATTACGTGTAACGTTATCTGAGTTTGTTGATACGTCATCGTCCCAACCAACAATATCAAACGTCAGACCCTGAGTGAGAGAATTGCCGTTCTCATCTAATAACGGGAAGGCTTCAATGTAAGTATTCACGACGTAGGTGTTGCCATCAACACCGTTAATGGTTGCCGCAAGCGTAGCATTTCCAGCTGCGTTTAATTCACCGCTATTACTGACAATGGCCTCATTAGAAGATGACCAAGAAACATCCCCGACCTTTAAGCCGTTTTGATCTGTGACTACTGAAACCAGATTCATTTCAGATGTGACTTGCAAAGGCTGCGACGCATCGGTGCCGGGTACTCCATCCGTCAGCCCTAGATAATTTCGCAAGTTCACTGTAGTGAAAGGATTAATCCTGGTTACGGAATAATCATCAAGGCCAGTTGTGTCTGACTCAAGCCGCCTAGGTTCTCCTATTGCAATGCCCAGATCATTTTCTAAGAAGTCCAAAAATTCTGGATGAGGGGCAACGTAACTTGGGTTGTTTGGGAATGAACCCGCATCAAAACCAAATAGCAAACTCCCTCCCGTACTTGCAGCCCAATCCAATGCCATATCAATATATTTGCGTTCGTAAGATGGACGCAAAATAACGATGTCATAGTCCGTCGCCCAATCTCTTTGGGGCCCAAGGATATCTTCGACTACTAAGTGGCGATCGTCTGCACGAAGGGTATCAATTTCATAGTTAAATTCACTATGTATGCGGCCTTCAATTTCATTGCTATCGACGGCATCAATGTACGTGTAACGCTCTCCATCAGTCTGACGCGTAGAAAAGTAAGGATTTGACCCAACGCTTAGTATTCTTAGAGGCTGATCGCTATCTAGCAATCGGTTAGCGGGTGCTACCTCATTTATAAAATTTGCAACAAGGCGAGCAGAATCATCAATGGAAGGGTCACGACCTAATGCCGCTCTGAATAATTCATGGTGAGATAGAACTCCAATCGAAACTTCAGAATTATTATGAGTATGTTTTGCGACTGCAAATAAGCCTTCCACTGTTCCGCTGGGGCGCTCGACCGACACCGCAACCGCTACATTCGGTGTGTCTGAACTCAATGTGTAAATCCGCTCTGAATCGGCATTGAGAGAAAAGCTATCAACGCCATCGTAAATGTTTTGAAGAGTTTCAGCGCTAAAATTTTGAGGTGTTGGGACTACGTTTACATTTGCGTTCGTCACAGTAAGCGTAATTTCAGAAGAGTCGTTTGAAGTATTGCCCGCCGCATCAGTAGCTTTGGCGATCAGTGAGTGACTACCAGATGACAAGGTGCTACTGGTAATAGACCAGTCGCCGCTACTATCCACAATCGCTATTCCAAGCGGATTGTCGCTACCATCGTACAAGGTGACACTAGAACCAATTTCAGCAATTCCTTCAATGGTCGGAGTGGGATCACTGGTAGTGCCGGATGAGATCGTAATGTTAGGCGCCGTTGGCGCGGTGGTATCACCGGTAATTGTAAAGTCTGACGTAGCACTGCTGGCATTGCCTGCAGCATCAGTCTCAACTACCTTGAAGTTATAACTGCTACCATCGGCCACCGTGGCGGTGTAGCTCCAGCTCGTGCCACTGACTGTGGCATCGCCAAGTTTCGTGTTACCGTTATAGACCTCGACGGTCGAACCGCTTTCGTTGCTGCCAGACAGCAGCAGTGCAGTATCGTCCGTAGTATCACCGCTGCTAAGCACTCCGGTCACACTACCCACATCATCGGTAGCCGCACTCAAGTTGGCCGTTGGCGCAGTGGTGTCTGCGGCCGGTCCTCCGCCGCCGCCGTTAATTGGAACTTCTGGTTCCGGCTCTGGTTCCGGTTCTGGTTCCGGCTCGGGCTCTGGTTCCGGCTCGGGCTCTGGTTCCGGTTCCGGTCGGGTGACAACCTCGCCAGATTCAATTTTTTCCTTTATTTCTTCCGCTTTTTCTGATGCTGCGTTCTCAATTGCGGTCGGGTTGGTAAATTCTATCGCCGCACTTGTATCACCCTTAGCCTCGACGGACGCCTTAACTTGTGCATTTAACTCTGTCACAACCGCAAAGGCCGCCATCGAGTCTTCAGAGGTTAAGTCTGTAACTTCTTTGATTTTTGTATTTACATTGCTGACGGCAGCATCCAGCTGCGTTTTGACCTTCTCAAAATCTTCTTTCGCGGCAATCCCTGTCTCCTCAATTTTTGCAGCGACTTTTGCTGTCACTTGGGCAATTTCACTTGTCTTTGAGAAGTCTAAGACCTCCACAGGGGCCTGAGGATCAGCCTGTACGGCCGCAGCCTTCTCCTTTACGACTTCTGTAACCGTCTCCAGTGCAAGCGAAAACGCAGACGCTTTATCTGCACCCGCGCCCTCAACCGCAGACGATACCGCCGTGATCGTTGTCATAACCTGCTGGGACACCTTCTCAACCGCCAAGGCCGTGTCTGGGTCTACATCCGCACTGTAGGGGTTAAATGACGTGGGATCGACACCGTCAGGAAGTCCTAGTACCTTTGAGACCTCTTCCTTCGTAACGCCCGCTTCCACCATGATCGTCGTTGCCGGCGTGACAACTGACGCACCGCTTGGCGCCTTTAGAACGACATTATCCAAAACTTCGCCCGAAGATTTATCAACTGTCGTCGAATCTGTCTGAGCCACAAAACTGAGCCCTGCGACACCGTCTCCTAGAGAGAAGCTACCGTCCGCTCCAGTGCGAACCGAGGGCTCGTCCGCTCCCAATACGCCGTCACCATTGTAGTCCAAAAAGACCAATGCATTTTCCAATGGGCCTTTAATCACAAAACCAGAATAGTTTTCGTAACCGCTATCTGACGATCTACCACCGCAGGCACTAAGAACCAGGAGCGTAAGCGGAGAACTCAAAAACGAAAGTTTCTTTCGATCTTTTCCTACATAAAAATTCATTTGGCCCACCCACTTTTCGTTAACTCACAAAAGCTAGGCCTTTTGGTAACGCAGGCTGGCGACCGACTGCCTTGCAATTATAATCGAGGAGTCACTTGAGTCAATACAGAGCGTTACCCAGCCCCCTCGGGGGCTGAGCCATTTATCTTTCTAGGGTCACCCTATCCCAACCGTTTCCGCTCAACATAGACCCTCAACCACGCCCAGTCGTGCGCCTGATTGCGGAAGCCCTGAGCCTGAGCTGCCAGGTCCGTGGCTTGGTCGGTTGGAATACTACCCTCGTGGATATGGATGGCCACCCTTTCCTCGAACGCTTCAATGTCAGGGATAAGGGCTGGATCTGCGATCGTGGTTGGGCTCATGACATACCCTCCCAGTCTGGCAGACGGATACCATCCACAATCGCCCGCTTTTGTGCATCACTGATGCCACCAGAGTAAAGGGCATAGGTCAGCTTGTTTGCAGAGCGTGCAGAATGATGACCCACCAGAGTAGCTGTGTAGTGCTCTGGGACCCCTGTCCGTTCACACTGGGTGATGTACCACTTCCGTGTGGAGTGGAACACCGTGCCAGTCAGGTTTGGATAGGCTATGCGGAGTTTCGCATAGGCCTTCACCACCTTGTCCACACTGAGGGTTGGAAACAACCTGCCTTGCTGTGGCAGGGAAGTATCCAAAAGCTGCTCCAGCTTGGTGTGCAGTGGCACCTCCCGCTCTGCAGCCTTGGACTTCAGCAACCGCACCGCATTGGGCCTGATGCTGACAAACCT
>ERZ651776.4791-NODE-4791-length-12168-cov-7.002729_pt1 | contig 12168 bp, 7 predicted proteins | sample MGYA00514761_ERZ651776 | MGnify/ENA metagenome assembly ERZ651776 | reverse complement strand
GAGACCAAGAAAACGGAAGGCGGTCTCGATTATAATGGGGGCGAGGAGAGAGAGGACGGCGATGACTCGGGCAAGAAGGCGGACAAGAGCGACGACACGGCTGGCGATGATAACGGCCGGGCGAATAAGGATGCGAAGTCGGGGGGGGAGGGACAAAGTGACGAGAAGAAAGACACGGTTGGTGACGGCTCGGCGAAGAGGAAGAAAGACCCCCTCGCCGACTTTAGCCTGAGAGAGATGCTGGATGAAAATACGAAGCGGAGGAAAAAAGCGCCATTTGTCAAGAAGGACAAGAGCGCCCGTTCTAAGACCCGACAAATAGTCCCAGGTGGTGCAGATTTAACGTGCTACAGAGCGTGGATGGAAGTGGGGGCGTTCTTCCCGGTCTTACCCAACGTCGTTGACGAGGAATTATTTCCGCACGATTATCGTTGGTATAGAAACCAACCACCTAATCGGATTGGCGAATTCGAGGAGTTCAAAGAGTGCATGCGTAAATACGAGATTGAAATACACTTCGTCGACTTTCTCGATTATACGCTTGACAAACAGCTACACTCTTGGGTGAAGCAGCTGAATCTTAAGCTGGAACGGTGGAGCTTGTTGCCGATCAAGTACACGAAGCAAGTTTGTGAGAGCAATTTTATCATCGAGAGCGCGGCGAAGTTGGGTAGTTCAGCGAAGGCGCACGTTGGTCGGGGTTCGTCGGTGAGGCAGAATAGCCTCGAATGCGGACCGATTGCTGCGGGCGTGACATACACAGGCTACTGTAAATGGCAGGATTCAGGAATTCATCCGAAGGATGTCGACTTTGGAAAGTGCATCCTCCGGCCGAAAGATGAGTTTATTGATCGGCTAGTCGATAAGAAAATATACGATAGCAAAGCGGCTTACGGTAACAAGTGCATTCGGGGTAATGATTTAATTGCTATTCAAGAAATAATGGGGGAGGAAGACGAGGACTTCGTCCGGCAGCCCTGCATGAAAATCGGGCAGGGATTCGAGATACTCTTTAGGGGGTTGGTGAGGGAATTAAAAAGCGACGAGACGGGGCTGACTGTTTGCTTGTTCAATAACCAATGCCATCAACGACCCGGCTATCATTGGGCATCGCTATTCCTCGTTAAAAGAGAAAGAGGAAAGATGAAGATGAAATGATAATAGATTAACGCTGAATTTTTTTCAGTTCTCGTGTTGAACCGCGCGGCTGCCCTACTGTGTGTTTTCATTGGCGTCGAGCCTTCTTTGGCCCCCCAGGGGGGGCCTTTTTGGGGGGGGGGGGGAACTTTTTTGGAAATGGCCTGCGGCCTATTTCCATGCGCCAAAAAAAATCGTCTCGTCAGGTACGTCCAGTACTAACACATACACGTAAAATCAGCTCCGCTCTTTTTGCCGCTCTCGTGACGACCAGTTTTGCCGGAACATGCTCAGATTGGTGTGAGGAAGGGGGGCACGGATCAATTGGAGATTGAGGGAACTGCGCCCCTTTGCCATGGAGAATGCGAAACAATGTTCGACCGATACCATGAGCGATTACGGACATTATTTCTTCCACACGACAAAACTCTCGCTCCATATTATCTAATGTATCATAATTAAACCATAAAAGTCTCGTTTTTGTCACCACCCACAGAATCATCTTTAGTGTCGCCAGTCTCATTGTCTCTTGCTCAAAAAAGAATTAGGGGTTCTCGGCCTTGTAGCGCTCCCAGGTAAATCCGTGCTTGCGGTTCTGGAACATAGCACCTCCCCAGATGACTCCAAACCCTGCTCCCAAAATTCCGAAGCAGAAGCCAGCAACAACCTTGGGATCAAAGGGGGGCTCGAAAACCATGCTGTGAGAAAAAAGTAGATGTGGGTTAGTCATTTGTGTCGTGAATACCTTGGACCCCTTGGACCCCTTGGACCCCTTCCTTGGACCCCTTGGGGGGGGGGACGAACGACGAACCCTTCGATTTTGATCCCATTTATCTGCTGCTCACAGAATTAAGGTAATAGTTTTTCCCCTTTCTTGGCGCTATTTTTGCCCCTATTTCTGACAATCACAACGCCCACAACACTCAAGACACCCCTTGCTCCCACATCAACCAAGACACCAACGACACCCGTCACCAAGAGCGAGCAAACAACTTTCCCAAGTCTCGAGAGATGAGACATCTTGAGACGAGAATAGGGAAATGTGACAGTACAGCCCATGCCCCCGCTTCCGACTCGTCAGCTTCTCGGTCTCAATTCAGCCCCACCGAAACGCGCCGCGATCAACCCCTCTACTGCCCCAGCACACACAGACACAGGCCCAAAAAATCCGCACTGCACTCACTGTTTGTGTCCGTCGCCACCCATATGCCTGACTCGGAGAGCCTTGTTGATTTGCAGTCCCGCTCGTCGTGTGGTAAGTCCTATCATGATGGGTTTTTTTATTCGAATGTGTCTCAATTGGAGGGGTCCTCTGCTGCTGGCCCTGAATCCCACTGCGTCCCTCGTCGTTTTATTTTTTTAGCCCAAAATCTTCTCCCCCTTCCCCCTTTCAACTCCCATCTATTTCAGGAATTATTAATCTTTATATCGCTCGCTCTTCTTCTGAAGATACCCAGAATCGCGCTTTTAAAATTTAAAAAGTCCCCTAGGCAACGGCACGTTCGAACCCTTGACAAACGGTCATTCCAATTTCTGTAGCTCCGGTTTCTGTTACTCTGGCGCGTTCCCCGTTGATCTTCCTCCTCCCTAACCCTTTTCCTTTCGATGTCTGATCCTTCCTCGAGCGGGCCCCATTTCTCCATTCCCCCTGCCCCTCCCGGCCCCTCTGCCCCTCCCGATGCTTCCCCCTCTGCCTCTGCCTCTGCCTCTGCCTCTTCGTCAACTGCCTCCTTCGCCCCGACCCAGTGCAATGTTAGGGTGGTCACCCGTCTCCGCCCGCTCTCCGCGACCGAGCTTGAGACGGACCAGAGCGCGACGACGAAGGCTGTCGGCTGTACTAAGAGCGGAAAACCCAATGCGGTCCAAATGGGAGATGGGGAGGCAGCAAAACGCTTTGAGTTTGACGAGGTGTTCGCCCCAAAATCTTCGAACAGTAACCTTTACGAATCTGTGGCCAAGCCAATGATACACAATAAGATATTCAGGGGGTTCAACGCGACAATCCTTGCGTACGGACAGACTGGATCCGGAAAGACCTTCACAATGGGAACTAACTGGGAAGGCGCCAAGACAGAAGAAGAGGCCAAGAAAGGAGGACAAAACGACAAAACCGGCGACGATGCCGATGCCGATGATCAAGATCGCGCCGACAACCGCGGCATCATCCCTTGCTCTGTAGACGAGATTTTCAAGCTGGCGGCCACTTACAAGGGTTCTGTGGAGGTGAACCTGAGCTACCTGGAGATTTACAATGAGGAGGTCAAAGATCTTCTGGGAGAGGGAGAAGATGCTGGTAACTTGCCCATTCGGGAGGGAATCGATGGTAGCGTTCATGTGCAGGGTCTGGCTTGCAAACCCGTCAAAACTCCCCAAGATGTAGCCTCTCTCATGTCCCTTGCATCCCTGAAACGCGCCACTGCAGCGACCGCCATGAACTCCGTTTCGTCGCGCTCCCACGCGATCTGTACTTTGTACATCGTGGCAACGCCTGATGGTAAGTCGGAGAGATCCGACTCGAATCCTGAGGCGTCCGAATCCGAGTCTTCTGAACGCACTGAATCCTCAGAGAAGGCAGACACTGAGGACACACACAGCGATACTGAGCAGATTTCTTCTAAGTTCACACTCGTAGATCTTGCTGGAAGCGAGCGACTGAAGCGAACGAACGCGGAGGGCAGCCGTAAAAAAGAAGGCATCAACATTAACAAGGGGCTCTTCGTCCTCGGGCAGGTCATCAGCGGTTTGAGTGAGAGGGGGAAAGACTCCACCAACAACCTTGGCTCGTTCCATGTACCGTACCGTGACAGTAAGCTGACCCGTCTTCTAACGGACTCTCTCGGAGGAAACTCGCACACATGTATGATTGCGTGCGTGTCTCCTGCCCAAATCAACGCGGAGGAATCCACCAATACGCTCCGGTATGCCCAGCGAGCCCGTGCCATCAAGAACTCCGCAGTGAGGAACGTTATCGCGGCAACCTTGACGGCAGCGGAGGCAGCGAGTCTCCGACGCGAAAATCAAATGCTCAAGTTACAGCTGCTGCAAGCGCAGATGAGTTCTCCGGCGATCATCGATAATATCGACGCCGGTGTCTCCCTACATGGCATCAACGTGGAGAAGCTTGAGGTCGTCATGAAGCTTCGCTGTGAAAATACCGGCCTCCAAACGAAAATCCAGGAGCTCAAAGAAATCTCGAAGAAGCGAGAGGCCGATTCCTTCGACTCTGCGATTCAACTCGACAAGTATCGTTACAAATACGAGAATCTCTTGGAAGAGGCGAAGGCACACGGCTTTACTCCCTCAGATGCCGCCTCCAACTCTCCATCTCTGATCACCGACATGAGGCACGAAATATCGGCGCTCAAGAAGGAACTTGAGGATGCACGCATCGATAGTAAGATAGCGCGCGCCACAGCGTCCGCTATCGTCGTTGGAGACGGTAATCTGACCGCCGCTGCTCAGATCGCTATCCTAGACAGCAATGACGAGGAAATCGAGGAGGAGTCAACCAACCCGTATAACGATAAGCTGGTCTCTGAGCTTAATGCACTTTCCGGTGACATACAGCACAAAGTTGACATGGAGAAAAAGCTACAGAAGGAGAGAGAAACGATGGAGACGCTAAAGGGTCACTTTGAGGGAGCAATGGAAAGACTCACTGATGAAATTGACGCCTTGAATCAGGAGAAAAACGTTCTAATGGCGAAAATGGTCAACAACGACAGGAAGGGCAATAATCAGTCAGATGCTGTCAACAAAAAGACTGTCATTGAGAACAAAAAAATGAAGGAGAGAGTCAATGAACTGCAGGACAGAATTAAGGAGCTCAACAAGAAATCTGCCGAGCACTCGCGCAGTTTGAAGATGCGCGAAGCGGCAGAGAAACGCTGCGCTCAGCTCAAACTCGAGATTGAGGCAGACAAGAAGCGGAAAGTTTCCTTGCAAAAGAAAATGAAGGAAGAAATGGAGGCGCGCCGGAATGAGAAGAAGGCCGCTGATATGAAGGCAAATATCATGTTGAGAGAAGGGGATCGGCTCAAGATGGAGCTCGCCAAGGTGAAAGACTCTGCAGCGAAGCAGGCTGCTGTACTGAAGCGAAAGGCGTCAGAGGCTATCGCCAAGCAGAAGCAACTTGCGGAGCAGCGCAAGCGTCAGATGGCCCATAAGGGCAAGGACAGCAAGAATATGAAATTGGTTGGAGGAAGCTTGCAGCAACAGCGTAAGCAGGACTTGGTGAGCTGGCTTGAGGAGGAAGTTGAGATTACAGCAAGTGCTAAGGCAATTCAGATCCAGTTAGAGGACCAGGCACACCTCCGGAGCATGGCGGCGGATAAGCGTGACCGACTGGTAGGTTCTCGAAATTACAATGCCTCCAAGGAGGTGTCGGTGCTAGAGATGGAGCTTGAGACCAGGACGGGGGTCATCAAGCAGCTACAGCGTAGTCTCTCCGAGCTAGATCGTGCGTCAAAGGTCTCCAACAACAAGATCATCATAAATAGCACGGCAACGACAAACAACCCAAATAACATGAGTTGTTGGGCCATGTTCACCAAGAACGAAACGAAATATGTGCTTGCCAAGACTTTTGACTCTCTTGTTGAGACCAAGCTTGAGAATAATGAACTCTCCACGAAGCTCAAGACGAGAGATGACGCTGTTGTGGAAGCTGCTCTTGATGAAGAGCGGGCGAAATCGAGAAAGCATCTTAAGAAGCTCGAATTCAAGCATAGTGAGGCTATGATGAGCCTACTGGAAGCGACCAAGGGAGCTGTCGAACATGACCTGACAGTCAAGGTTATGGAAGCTGATGGTGCCATTGACGCAGACTGCAAAAATGCGGTTGACGATATGTTGTTTGGGTTTTTGAGTGGCTGCGAGGCTGTTACCAACGACTTGAACAAGAACATTGATTTGTTCATGGACGAGGAGCGTAAGCTGAAGGTCAAAGAGGAGAAGAAGAAGCAGGCCGAGATTATGAAGAAGAAGAGGAAAAAGTTCGAAGGTTTCATCGAGGAGGAAAGTGAACCAGAGGAAGAAGAAGAGTACGTGAGCGCAGCGGAGGATAGCGAAGACAGTGACTGGGAGCCGGACAGCAAAACAAAGAAGAAAAGTGGTGGAAAGAAGACCTCTTTCGGTAAAGCAGCTGCTGCTGTGCCTCTTCACGCCTCTAAAAATGATGATGGTGATGAAGAAGACGACATTTCTTTGTCATCGCAGAGCTCGGGAAGGTCAAAATCATCCTCAACTGCACCCGCTACATTTATTTCTCACTCCGCGGAGCTCCCTTCGGAAGAGGAGCTGTCGAAGATGAAAGTAGCCGAGCTGAAGCAGCTCTTAAGAGCCAGATCTCTCCCCGTAAGTGGACGGAAAGATGATTTGATTGCACGCTTGTTGGAGAGACCTAGTCAGGAGAAACGGGGGAATGAAGAGGAGAAAGCACAGATGAGAACAAAAGAGGAAGAAAGAATAGAACCAGCGCTACCTGTTGTCGAGACAACAACGGTAGCGGCTCCCAGCGAAGCAGTTCCTGTCGTTAGGATTGACCTCAGTAGATCGACTCCTGTCGTCGCTGCGACCAAGCCTGTCGTCGCTGCGACCAAGCCTGTCGTCGCTGCGACCAAGCCTATCGTCGCTGCGACCAAGCCTGTCGTCGCTGCGACCAAGCCTGTCGTCCCTGCGACCAAGCCCGTCGTCGCTGCGACCAAGCCTGTCGTCGCTGCGACCAAGCCTGTCGTCGCTGCGGCCAAGCCTGTCGTCGATGCGACCAAGCCTGTCGTCGATGCGATCAAACTTCTACCTCAACCTCCTATAAGCAAATCAATTAAGAAGAAGCCTTCTCTCTCAGTCGCTGAGATGACAAACAAAATCACCAAGAGTCACTGCAACAGTACTACTACTACTACTAACGCCGGCGCAATCGAGGGGAGGGAACGGTCGAACTCGGCAACCTTCGGTAAAAATACCACCACACCTTACTGGATGAAGGTGGAAATGCGAAACGCCAAAAACAGCGACGTTAATGTTAACAAAACTAACAGCAGCGGTCACAACAGCACTCAGCGAGGCGAAATTCTGAGAGATGTGATGAACACTGTCAAATCTCTGGAGACTGCCAACACAAAGATGGCCTTAAAAGCCAACAGCGGCAACAATAATAATACCAATTCCAGCGCAAGTGATGGACGTAAGAAGCCATCATCGTCGTCGCTGCTTGGCGCCCCACAGCGGAAGATATCACAGCCTGCACAGCGTAGTGTTGGTGGTGGTGGATTCAACTTTTGAGGTGTTGGGTGGTAATAGTTCACCGGCAATGTGTAATGTGTAAAGAAAACATGAATAATGAACACCTGTTTTTGATGGAGATGGAGAGTGAGTTGTTTGTGAGTCGTTTGTTTTCGTTTTGTCAATTTTTCTCTCGTTCTTTTTTTTTTGCTCATTATTTTTTTTCTCACTTCACTTGTTATTTCACCACCTTGACCCTATCCATAACATACAATATCCATATTCATATCCATATCCATATCCATAACCATATCCATATCCATATCCATATCCATCCGAAAATTATCTCGCTTACTGCGTCCTGGTCTTCCTCCTCTTTCCGCCACCCCCGCTACCGCTGACCTTGTCAAACAGCCCCTTGACTTGGCTATCGTCAGTGCTCCCAGTAGTTCCGGTCGTGGTGGTGGGGTCATCCTCCCTATCGTCCTCCACGACACTCTCGAGGTTCTTAGCCCCTCTCTTCGCCTTGCTCCCTCTCGCTGTGCGCTTGCTCCCGGCCATCTCCTTCTCCGCGGCCACGTCGTCCTCCATGGAGCTGTCCTCTTCGTTGTCGCTGACGGTGGCAGTTGCCACACGCTTCTTGGCGCCGAGCTGGTTGAGGAACTCCTTGCCGCTGGCGGCAGCAACCTGCTGCTCCTCGTCGAGGTAGAACAAGTGGCTCTTGAAGGCGTCCTCGCACCGGTAGAATTCGTCCAAGACGTCGTTTTTCATCCTGGTGTCCTTCTTAACCCAACCAACATAGTGCTTGAGGAATCCAAGGAAGCTGATGCGACTGCCGAATCCGTCCTTGTCCTCGGTCTCGGTCTTGGTCTTGGTATTTGTCTTTGTCACAGGGCAGCTGAAGGAGTACCTGATGGCCTCCTTGATGAACTCGACCATATTCTCCTTCATAGCAACGGTCTTGAGGTCGTTGACTCCGAGAGACTTGCTCATCCTTACGGCCAGCTTGACGAGGTCCGCGTACTGGTTGTTGTGGTCCGCCTCGCTCTGGGTGAATGCGGCCATCTCCGCCTCGGAGGGCTTCTTCTTGGTGAGCTCCTTGGGCTGCGAGGCGAGGTGCGCCTCGAAGCTCTGCCTCAGACTGGCCATGTGAACCTCGAGCAGCTTGACCTCGTCCCGCTTCCTGACGGCCGCGCTGAACGCCTTGACGACGTCGGACGCGTCCTTCCCGAACCCGGTGAAGTGCCCCAGGAGGCACCCGGCCTCCCGGCGGTTCACGCCCTCCCAGTTGCTGAGGACGGCGCGGGCCTGGGGGACGACGGAGCTCTCCACGAAGAGGTCGTCGCCGCCGCCGTCGCCGTCGCCGTCCAGGCGCATGGCCTCCTCCTGCACCTTTGCGAAGCGGATCATTCCCGTGGTCACCTGCCCGTCCTCCGTGAAGGCCAGGGCCCTGAGACCCTCGGAGCTGCTGTTCTTGAAGCTCTTGGGGAGGAGACTCCTGAGGTCGGAGATCGTCTTCATGGCGACCTCCTGGCTGTCTTGGATGAACTCGGAGAGTGCGTTGTCGGAGTCGGACGTAGACGAAGACGTAGACGAAGACGTAGACGCGGGAACGTGGACCAACTCGAAGATCTTCTTGCTGAGGTTGACGACGCATTCTCTCATCTGCTTGAGGTCCGAGACGTCAACCTCCCCCTCGCTCGCGTCGCTCATATCGCCGTCGTCGGCCTCCGCCTCCGCGTCCGCCTCCTTGAAGTCGTCGTCCTTGTCAGTGACCCTCTTGTCCTCCTTCTCGTGGAGAGGACTGACCATCCACCCGAGCATGGTGATCCCAATCTCCAGCGCTTCGCAGACGACGTTGACGCTCTCCCTTAGGACGGCCTCGTCCTTCTGCTCGGTGCACTTGTCCACCCTGAGCTCCGCGCAACCGCAGAGCATCTTGACGAAGTCAGAGGCGTCAGAGGACTCCCCCGCCATGCCCACCAGCTGGCTGACGTCCATCCGCTTGGACAGCGTCCTGAACTGCTGCAGGGAGAGTCCCAGGGAGAACTCCGTGTCCCTGGTGACTTCCTTGCCGTCGGAGAGATTGGACTTGCCGCGTCCCTGGCCCTTCTTGGGCGTGACAACGTTGGCGGTGGTGAGCTTGCGACCGCAGTGGTCGGTGATCTTCGCCTTGAGCTTGTCGGCGATCTTCTGGAGCGCGAGCTTGGCGTCCGCGCTGCGGGCGTGCCCGCCCTCGGCGAGGTGCCGAAGCGCCCCCGCGGTGATCCCCAGGACCTTGTCGTCCCCGCTCCTCTCAAAGAGAGCGACCATCGAGTTGAGGAGGTTGGTGACCTCCTTCTTCTTGCCGGAAACGCCCAGGACGTCAGGGCTGAGGTAGCGGGGCAGCTGGGCGAGCTGACGGAGCGCCACGTTGTCGCCGGCGAACTTGGACAGGAGGGAGGGAAGGGAGGGGAGAAGGGCGTTGGATAGGTCGGTGTGGCTCTTCTCTCCTTTCTTGGATTTCTTCTTGGAGTTTGAATCAACGTCAACTCCAACGTTAACAAGACCGGCCATCGTCCCCTCCAGGAACGAGTCGCCAAGCGCCTCCTTGCACTCGAGCTTGACGGCCGCCATGAGCATCCTGGTGAGGACGCGCTGCTTGGCGAGGTCGCTCACGTTGGAGGTCTCCCCCGCGGCCGTCACGGCGCGAGTGTCCGCCGTGAGCGAGTGCAGGAGGGAGGGCCACGCGGTCGCGAGGCCGGCGAACTCGGGGATGGAGCGAAGGCTCTCCATCATGTAGTAGGCGCAAGAGACTGGGATCTCCTCTCCGCTGTCTCCGCTGGAGAGGTCCACAGACCCGCCACCAGTGACGGCGTGGGCTGCCCAGCTGGCCAGAGCGTCGATCTTGCTGACGTTTCTCTGCTCTTCTTCCTGTTTGGTGACCTTTTGGTTCTTTTTGGAAGCCTTGGCGGACTTGGCGGACTTCGCTGCACCCTCATCATCGTCCTCGTCGTCAGAACCGTCGTCAAAAGCCTCCAACTGCTCAATCACAAACTGCAGAGAGAGACGGCGCATCTCAGGAGTCGCCTTGGGATCCAGAGATCTGAAGTTGATCTGATCCCACAGCTCCTCGTCCTCGACCTCGTCCATGAAGCCCTCCCTGAGCAGGCTCCCCAGGAGCCTCCCCGCCTCCTCCTGGACGAGTCCGCCGCTCACGTCGAGCGTGAGGTCCGCGAGGTGGGGAAGGAATTTCTGCGCCACGTTCTTCAGCTGCAGGGGGTCCACGGTGGCGTCGTCGGGGTTGTTGTCGAGGTGGAGGAACGGGGCGTTGAGGGCCTTGAGGGAGGTCTGGCGGACGGAGGGGTCGCTGTCGTGGAGGAGCCAGGCGGGATATTTCAGGTAGGCGTCCACTAAAAAACTCTCAGGGCAGACCAGCTGGTAGTGGGAGAGGTAACTGATGCAGAGGGAGCGGATGGGGGGGGAGGAGTCGCGGTACCGGTGCATGAAGACGGGGGGGATTACAGAAGTGGTGATCAAAGAAGTGAGGGAAGAGATGGTTTTGTCCAGTGCCTTGACCTGACTGGCCAGACTCTCGCCTCTCTTGGTGCCGGCGCCGACGGCTCTTCTCTGCCTCTCTGCCTTGCCCCTCCTCTCTGTGAGCCTCTTCGCCTCGCCCAGGGCTCCCCGCCCCATCTCAAAGATGGCCAGGCTGGCGGCGTATCGGATGTCGGGCTGTCCGACGCCGACAATCTCCGTGAGCAGTTGAATTAATGTCGCTACTAGTTCCACGTCCAGGATAGCGGATGTGGAGGTGGCAGCGGAAGCGGAAGCGGAAGCGGAAGTCGCGTTGGGGAAGTCGGCGCTAGACGAGGGTGTCGTGGCCGCGAGTCCGTCAGTCAAGGCCGTGGTGGCCAGAAGGCGGAAGAAATTCGAAAAGTTGGAGTGGAATTTTTGGGCAGACTTTGTCATCTTCCTCTCCTCGACACTTTCGATCCTGACTGCGCGTGTAGACGTAGACGCGCTCCCGCTTTCTTCCTCTCCCATCTCGGCAACAACGTCAGTCAGCCTCTCCGCCCATTCTTCCTCCCCAATATCATTGAGGTTGGTGTCCTCGCTGATTTCGCTCCCCGAGCCGCCGCCAACGGAGCGGAAAAGGAGGTTTAGAAGTCTGACCTGGGCCAGGTTGGGCGATTTGTTGTGGAGGGCTACGAGGTCGGTGACCAGGGTCAGGGTGGAGCTGGTGGAGGAGTAGAGGGCTGAAAGGAGGGGGTTGGAGGAGTGTGCAGACTGATTGTGAATTCATTTGCAATTTGCGTTGGCATGCGAGTTGAGTTGAGTTGAGTTGAGTCAGTTGAGTTAGTTGAGTTAGTTAGTGGGCTTTACGTGCTGCTGCTGGTGGTGGTAGGTTGTCGCATGCACGCTGCTCGCGCACCGCTGCTTGCGCGCTGTCTTAGGCGCTTTGTGTTATATGTCATTGCCCTCACCTGAATACTCAAATTTACACTCTTGTCAACATTCGCTTTCCCCTTGTTTACCCTGGCCTTCTTCACTGTGCTCTTGGCTCCTGGCGTCCTCCTTGGCTTCTTGGCGGTAGAAGCGACATGGGTACGGTCGTTGGGATTGGCATTCTCATCATCGTCAGAGTCAGACGTCTCCATACCACTATTCAGGGTCATCTCAGACTTGTCTCCACTGCAGTCGGTTAGGAAAGGTTGCAATCAGGATCAAGATGGATTTTATATGAGTCAAAGGGGCAGTAGAGTCGTGGAAGAGAGTTTATGAGGGTTAGAAGTGGTGCAATTGGCCTTGAAATTGGTTCGGGAATTG
>ERZ651776.4790-NODE-4790-length-12171-cov-13.140731_pt1 | contig 12171 bp, 10 predicted proteins | sample MGYA00514761_ERZ651776 | MGnify/ENA metagenome assembly ERZ651776 | reverse complement strand
TGATAAGCAACGACGGTATTAACGATGTCTCATCAAATCAGGAAGGTCTTGGTCTCATTGGTATTGCTGAACGTGTAGATCAAATTAATGGAACCCTTGAAGTTTCCAAAAAGAAATTGTTTAAATTAATTATTAATTTGAGTTAGCAGATGACAGATTTATTAATCGTAGATGATCATGAAATTGTTAGAGCAGGTATTAAGCGTCTGGTTGAAAATACGCCAAATCTAAATATAGTTGCTGATTTAGGTACCGGGGAAGAGGCATATCAATTTTTACAAAAAAATAAAGTTGATCTAATCATTATGGATGTCTCTATGCCTGGAAAAGGAGGTATTGAGTCAACAAATCAAATTAAAAAAAGATTTCCAAAAATTAAGATCTTAATGCTCTCAATGCATGACAACTCTATGATTATTGATAAAGCGATAAAGGCGGGTGCTGATGGCTATATTTTAAAAAATGACCTATCAGATGATTTACTCAATGCAATTGAGAAAGTAATGAATAATGAAATTATTATTTCAGCATCGGTAGATGTAGACGAATTTAAAGATTCAAGAATTAAGGACTTAAATAATAAGGAATTTGAGATTTTCAAGTCTCTAGCATCGGGCGAAGAATTATTTTCAATCGCTGAAAAACTAAATATAAGTTATAAGACAGCAGCAAATTATCAAACATCAATTAAGCAAAAATTAAATATAAAAAATATACTCGATTTTTATAATGTAGCTAAAGAAAATAAAATTTTATAAATAATTATCTTCATAAATCTATTGCTATAATTGGTGCAATAACATTACAGGCTCATATATGGACATTGGAACGCCGTTAAGTTCTTTATCTACAAAAGTTATGTTACTAGGGGCTGGAGAGCTTGGTAAGGAAGTAATTATTTCACTTCAAAGGCTAGGTGTGGAGGTTATCGCTGTTGACCGTTATCAAAATGCACCAGGGCATCAAGTTGCACACCGTGCTTACGTTATTGATATGACAAATGAAAAGCAACTAAGAGAAATTATTCAAAAAGAGAAGCCTCATTATATCGTCCCAGAAATTGAGGCAATTAATACAAATTTATTATCAGAAGTAGATAGCAAGGGTTATTCCAAGATAATTCCTAGTTTAAAAGCAGTTCAGTTAACAATGAATAGAGAAGGTATTCGAAAGCTGGCATCTGAAGAATTAGGGCTTCCTACATCAAATTATGGTTTTGCAAGAAGTTACGAAGAACTTAAAAAATTAATTTTAAACCAAATTAAATTCCCATGTTTTGTTAAACCGACCATGTCATCATCAGGAAAAGGTCAGTCTCTAGTTAAGTCTGAAAGTGAAATAAAATCTGCCTGGAACCACGCAGCAACTGGCGGAAGGGTTGATCAAGGTGTGGTGATAGCAGAGAGTTTAATTGATTTTGACTATGAAATAACACTACTCACTGTTAGATCTAAAGATTTGAATGGTGAAGTTTGTACAAAATTTTGTGACCCGATAGGGCATAACCAAGAGAATGGAGACTATATCGAAAGTTTTCAGCCACAACCGATGAGTAAAGCAGCATTGGAAAAGTCAAAAAATATTGCCAAATCAATAACGGACTCCTTGGGTGGGCTTGGTATTTTTGGTGTTGAGTTATTTATTAAGAAGGATGAAGTATGGTTCTCAGAGGTGAGTCCCAGACCTCATGATACCGGTATGGTCACTATGGCATCTCAAAGACAATCTGAATTCGAGTTGCATGCCAAAGCGATTCTTGGATTACCGGTTGATACATCATTAAGTAAACCTGGTGCTAGTAAGGTTATTTATGGTAATCATGATGCAGACCATATTTACTTTGAGGGAATTGATCAAGCACTTAAAGTGCCTGGAGTCGATATAAGATTGTTTGGTAAACCTAAGTCTTTTAAGAAAAGAAGAATGGGCGTTATTTTAGCATCATCAAATACTATGGAATCTGCTTTGGAAAGCGTTAAAAAGGCAGCCTTAAAAATTAAAACTAAACTAAAGAGATAAAATAATGAAAAAAATACTACTAGTTACTTTATTACTTATTTTGGTTCTTGGAGGTGCGACATATTGGTTTTTTGATAACTTAGACGATTTTATCAAAAACTATATGGTTGAGAATGGTTCCAAAATGACCAAAACTGAAGTTGAGGTCGATTCTGTCAAAACAGATTTTCAAAAAGGTGAAATCTCAATAAATAGACTGGGCATTGAAAACCCTAATGGATTTAGTAATTCTGAAGCATTTGAAGTTGAAAAAGTTATGATTAGCATTAATAAGGAATCTTTAACTCAAGATATTATAGAGATTCCTCTGGTTTTGATAAATAATCCAGAGATTATCTACGAATATAATGGAAAAAAAACAAATTTTAATGTTCTCAAAGAGAATATTCAAAGCTATCAAAATAATGGAAGCAATATATCCCAAGAAAAAAAATCAACTAAAACAACTGAAAACAAAGAAATAAAAGATACTAACGATAAAAAAACTCCTAAAACTTTTTTTATTAAAGAATTAAAAATTGTAGATTTAGAAATAAAAGCAAGGGTAAGTTCTTTAAAAAAAGATTTTTTAAATAAAAAAATTCCATTGATAGTAATAAAGGATATCGGTTCGAAATCACAAGGCGCTTCTCCTGAATTTATATTAGAGCGAGTTATCTTAAAAGTAGATGATAATTTAGAAACTGTATTTGACTTTAAATCACTTAAGACTGATATCAGAAAAAATATTAATAAAATCATCGATAAGCTCAGTGGTGAGCAAAAAGCTGATTCTGATGAAGAAAAGATAGATCACAAAAAAATAATTAACAATCTTAAAGATTTGCTCTAATACTTGAAACACCATGGGTTAAGTTAGCCTCTTTGTGCTAAAATCGCGCGTCTAATATATTTAATGGTTATCCATCAATGAATCAAAAGCTTCGTAATATCGCAATTATTGCCCATGTTGATCACGGTAAAACTACCCTTGTTGATAAATTATTGCAACAATCAGGGACTTTTGCTGATCACCAACAAGTTAGTGAGCGGGTCATGGACTCTAACGATCTTGAAAAGGAACGAGGAATTACAATCTTATCAAAAAATACAGCGATTAATTATCAAGACCATCATATCAATATAGTTGATACGCCTGGTCATGCTGACTTTGGTGGAGAGGTTGAAAGGGTATTAGGAATGGTGGACGGCGTTGTTTTACTTGTTGATGCTGTTGACGGACCTATGCCACAAACACGTTTTGTTACAAAAAAAGCATTGGCACTGGGGCTTAAACCTATTGTAGTTATAAATAAAATAGATCGACCTGGGGCGAGAGCGGATTGGGTAATAAATCATACATTTGATTTGTTTGCCAATTTAGGCGCAACTGATGAACAATTAGACTTTCCAGTCGTTTATGCATCAGCTTTAAATGGTTATGCGAAGATAAAAGAAGATGAAGATACGAATGATATGACTGCATTATTCAAAACCATCTTATCTCATGTAGAACCCCCTGATGGTGACCCAGAAGCTCCTTTGCAGTTTCAAATTTCAGCACTAGATTATTCCTCCTATACAGGTCGAATGGGCATTGGTCGGATTCGTAATGGAATTTTAAAGCCAGGAAGTCCAGTAGCCGTAATGTTAGGCGATAAAAAAATTGGACAAGGTAAAATTAATGAGGTATTTGGCTATGAAGGATTGGAAAAGGTTAACGTAAAGCAAGCTGAGGCTGGTGATATTGTAATCGTGACTGGGATTGAGGAAATTGGTATTGGTGTTACGATTGCTCAGCTTGAAAATCCAAAAGGACTTCCAATCATACCCATTGACGAGCCTACATTAAATATGGATTTTATGGTGAATACATCACCTCTGGCTGGTAAAGAGGGTAAGTTCGTCACAAGCAGACAAATTAAGGAAAGGTTAACAAAGGAATTATTAGTAAATGTTGCACTTAGAGTCGAGGACACTGAGGATGCAGATGTTTTTCGAGTTTCTGGACGAGGTGAGCTTCATTTAACAATCCTTTTGGAAAATATGCGAAGAGAAGGGTATGAGATTGCTGTAGGAAAGCCTCAGGTAGTTTATAAAGAGATTGATGGCAATAGATGCGAACCATATGAAAATCTGACAGTAGATATCGAAGATGAAACTCAGGGCGGAGTGATGGAGGAATTAGGGCGACGTAAAGGTGAGTTGACGAATATGGAATCGGATGGATTAGGGAGAACTCGACTAGAATATACGATTCCTGCAAGAGGCTTAATTGGTTTTCAAGGTGAATTCTTAACAATGACAAAGGGGACAGGAATTATGTCTCATGTTTTTGAGGAATATTTGCCTGTCAAAACAGAAATACCAGGAAGAAGAAATGGTGTTTTAATTTCATCCGAAAAAGGAGAGGCGGTAGCCTATGCTTTATGGAAGCTACAAGACAGGGGAAGAATGTTTGTTCATCCCGGAGATAAGCTTTATCAGGGGATGGTTATTGGTATTCACTCAAGAGATAATGATTTAGTTGTAAATCCAATCAAAGGTAAGCAGCTTACAAATGTAAGATCTTCTGGAACTGATGAGGCAGTTAGGTTGGTGCCGCCAATTCAGATGAGTTTAGAGTACGCGGTTGAATTTATCGATGATGATGAATTGGTTGAGATAACTCCAGAATCAATTAGAATTCGTAAAAGATATCTTATAGAGCATGAGAGAAAACGAGCATCTAGAGAAGCTTAATCAAGTTCTTGAGTAGCAATATAATCCTCATAATTACCTGTGTAATCAATTATTTTATCTGATTTTATTTCAAATATACGAGTGGCAACGGAGCTGACAAATTCACGGTCATGTGTCACAAAAAACACAGTCCCTTTATATTTATCTAAAGCTGTGTTCAATGACTCAATAGACTCCATATCCATGTGGTTTGTAGGTTCATCAAGAAGCAATACATTATTTCTTTCAAGCATTATTTTTCCAAATAGCATACGGCCTTGCTCTCCCCCTGATAATACATTAACTTTCTTTTTGAAGTCATCTCCGGAAAATAATAATCGACCAAGAATGCTTTTAATAGATTGGTCATCATCTTGCGGCTTTTTGAAATAAGTCATCCAATCAAAAACTGAATTATTTTTTTCAAATTCTTCATTATGATCTTGTGCAAAGTAACTTATTTTAGCTTTTTCTGCCCATTTGATAGAGCCATCATCTGGATTGACAGTATTTGCAAGTATTTTAAGTAAGGTTGATTTTCCAATACCATTTTCACCAATTATGGCAACCTTTTCTCCTGCTTCAACCATAAAATTAATATTATTAAATAAAGGCTTTTCATAAGCATGACTGAGTTTATTTACCGTAAGTGCCTGTCGATAAAGCTTATCTTTTTCTTCATATTCAAAACGTATAAATGGATATTGTCTACTTGATGGCTTCATATCCTCTATTTTAATTTTTTCAATCTGTTTTGCTCTTGATGTTGCTTGTTTAGCTTTTGAAGCATTAGCTGAAAATCTTCTCACAAATTCTTGAAGCTCTGCTACTTGTGATTTAGCTTTTTCATTTGCTTTAAGTTGTTGTGTTTTTACAGTCGCACTCGCTGCCATGAAGTCATCGTAATTTCCAGGATAAACTGTAAGTTTTTGGTAATCCATATCTGCCATATGCGTGCAAACTTGATTTAGAAAATGACGGTCATGAGAAATAATAATCATGGTCGAATTTCTTGAATTAATAATTTTTTCGAGCCATCTAATTGTGTTTATATCAAGGTTATTGGTAGGTTCATCAAGTAAAAGAATATCTGGGTCTGCAAATAAAGCTTGTGCTAATAAGACTCTAAGTTTAAGGCCTGGCGGAATAGCATTCATTAATCCATCATGAAATGAATTTTCAATACCAACGCCACTAAGTAGCTCGCCAGCGCGTGATTCAGCTGTATAGCCATCATATTCTGCATAGACTGTTTCTAATTCAGCCGCCTTCATATAATCCTCGTCTGAGGCATCAGGGTTTGCATACAACTTATTTTTTTCTTCGTTAGCATTCCACATTTCTTCATGACCCATCATAACTACATCTAGAACTCTTAAGTCCTCATATGCAAATTGATCTTGTCTAAGCCATGCAACCCTTTCATTCGAATCTATGGCAATTGAACCTGAAGTAGGCTCAAGTTGTTTAGCCAGAATCTTCATGAATGTAGTCTTACCACAACCATTGGCCCCGATAAGCCCATAACGATTACCATCACCAAACTTGATTGAGATATCCTCAAAAAGAGGTTTCGATGCAAATTGCATTGTAATGTTATTGGTAACTAGCAAAATCAATAGCCTTTCATTAAGAAAATAGTTATAAAGTTTACGATTTTAAGATTTATGGACGTTTAAAAACTTTTGAATTATAGCTTGTACTGTATTTTTACGATAGTTAAAACTTCATGACCAGACGGTTTATTAAATAAAACTTCATCATCAACTTTATTTCCGATTAAAGCTTTTGCAAGCGGTGATGTATATGCAATTTTATTTATTTTTATGTTTGATTCATCTTCACCTACAATTTGAAAACTTGAAACACTGCCAAAATCATTTTCTATATCAACAAATGCTGAAAAAAGAACTTTGCGTTTATCTTGCTCTTTTGGGTTTACCAAGATCGCAGATTCAAGACGTTTGATGAAGTATCGCAAATCACGTTCTAGTTGTTGTTTTTTTTGTTTGTTTGAATAGTCATTACTTTGCATTAATTCATTTTTTTGCTGCTCTAACAACAAAATATTTTCTTTAAGTTCTTTTAATCCATTCGGAGTAACATAGTTTTTCTCAGGACTTATTGGACGCTCTGGTATGTCGATACCCGCATGTTCCAAATCATTTTCTTTTACAAATGCTCTACTCATTTTATCAATAAAATCAATTATATATATTTAATTATGAATGTTAATTATAAATTAAAAATTTGAGATTTCAACCTAATATATCTTAAAAAAATATTAAATAAATAAATTTTCTAAATTAAAACTAAATTTCTAATGAAGATTTACAATCTCTCAGTTTATTTTTGAAATCCTCGTAGCTATTTGAAACTGGGAATTGGGGATAATCATCGATAACATTTTTTGGTGGATCAAACAAAATACCCATATCGGCTTGTTTTAACATACCAATATCATTATAGGAATCTCCTGCAGCAACAACCTTAAAGTTAAGACTTTGCAGCGCTTTTACAGCCTCTTGCTTTCCTTTAGCTTGTCTAAGCTTGTATCCACTGATTGAATCATTATTATCAATAACTAATTGATGGCAAAATAGCGTTGGGTAATCTAGTTTTTTCATTAAAGGACTTACGAATTGATAGAAGGTGTCTGAAAGTATAATGACTTGGAACTCTGATCGAAGCCATTGGTGAAACTCAATAGCACCCTCTAGTGGTTCTAAAGTGCTGATAACGTCTTTAATATCTGATAGTTTAAAATCATTTTGTTTCAGTATGCTTAATCTTTTATTCATTAATTCATCATAATCAGGTATATCACGTGTAGTTAATTTTAATTCTTCTACCCCAGTTTTCTCAGCAAATTTAATCCATATTTCTGGTAGTAATACACCTTCTAAATCTAGACATGCTATCATTTTTTAGTTATCCTTTAATTAATAATTAACATTAATAAAATATTTTAAATTATTGTATATAAACATTATTTGTTTATAATCATATTTTTAAGCTTAATAAACCTTTCTAATGTGGTAGTTCGCATACTCACAAATTTGACATGCTCACCATAATGCTTTTTGGAGTCTAATTCTATACCCCAAAGTCCACCTATTTCATTTGGAATACCTGAATATCTAATATCAATAATTTGATTTTTATTTTTGGGATTTACTGCTAAAAAATCGTTGCTAAACCATTTGAATCTTTCCACATCTTTGTATTGTTGTGATCCATTTTTAATCCAGGGAAAGTCTTCTTTTATGTTTAATTTTTGAATACTTTCTCCTCTTATTACTTTATTAAAAAGTAGGTTAGTTGCATCAACATGAAATTGATTTTCTGTTTCATATATTATCTTCCACAGTATTAAATTTCCAAAACTTGGTTTTACTTTTATTCTGCTGATAATTTGACCTCTTTCCCCTGCGATATGTTTTCCTATATTTAGAGCACTATTGTGCAGATAACTACCAAGAATTAGGTAAAAAATCACCCAGCCTATTGCAATTTTTGTATATAGATTTTTTCGTTTGATTGCTGCTATTACTATTAAAATTAATGTGGGTAGGGTGAAAAGGGGATCAATAATTGAAATATTGTTCCAAGCAATACGCATATCACTAAATGGCCAAAAAAGTAATGTCCCATAACTAGTACAAGCATCTATCAGACCGTGGGTTCCATAGCCAAGCGTACAATATAACCATGTTTGTTTGAAGGTAAATGGGCTTATTTTTTTAAATAAAAGATATAAAAAACTCGCGCATAAAAGCCCACCAAATGGAATAAATAAAAGAGAGTGTGTAAATTGACGATGATATTCTAGAGATAAGAGTGGGTCCGTGCTTGATCTTATAAAAATATCTAAATCTGGTGCCAGTCCAGACAAAAACCCAAGTATCGCAATAATACCTAAATTTTTTTTACCAAATGCCTGAGGAAGCGCTGCTCCAATCGTACCTTGTGTTAAAGGGTCCATATTTATAAGCTTATAAGTAGATTTTTTTAAAGTTATTCAACATTAATATTAAATTTCAAAACTAGATTTTTTAGGTAGTATTTTTTGCAGCTTTTCTTTTACTAAAAGCAATCTTTTATCGCTTGCTTCTGCATTATCGCAGGTATCGTTAATACAAAAAAAAGGAATTTTACCAAATTCTTGAGTTAGTTGATCTAATTTTGTTTCGATATCATTTGAACCACTTTCAATATATAAGGTGTGCATTTGTTTTATTTTGGCATATCCATGATGCTCAAGCCATCTTGGAACGAAATCTACCAAAACAGCTGGTGTTTTCCATGATCTAAAATTTGTTGACCTTACTTTATTGAATAAGTCGATTGCTTCTCTTTCTATTTTAAATAGTAAAGACTTTTTATAGGGTCTGGGTGCATGAGCCAAGGCTATATTTTGATGTTTATAGTTTTTATACTTTTCTTTCAACCATAACTTTGATTGAATAGAAGCGTTGATTGGGGATAAAAGCATTGACTGTAACTCGCTATATTCATCATGAGGCTCGTTGTCATAAAAATATTTTAATTCTTTATCAAACCACCACTGTTTATCTACTGGCATTCCAAAAAAAATATCATCATTTAAATAAAAAAAGTTTTCTGATAAGTTTGGTATGTGATGGATATAAGATTCGATGTTTGCTGAGGCAAAAATTGAGTTTACTTTATTTGGAATAATGTCTTTATGGTCAATAATCGTTACATTTTTGTTTTGTGATAACCACGCTGGCCTTTGTTCGTCAGTTACAATATAAACATGGCCGTGTTTAGGAAAAAAATTTTCTAAACATCTTAGATTGAAGATGAGTTCTCCATTATCACGAAAACGTCCATCAGTATTTGCATAAAGTGCTATGTTGTCTTTATCATTGTTTAAAAAGATATCAAAAGAATTTCTTCTTTTGTTTTGCCACTTTTTATCATTAGAATTGACCCATAGATAGACAACATCAATTTGTGTTTCCGTGTCAGACATTAATTACTTTTATGAGCTTTAATCTTGGCATTATTCCCACTCAATAGTGGAGGGGGGTTTTCCTGAAATATCATAAACAACTCGGTTGATGCCCTTAACTTCGTTAATTATTCGGTTTGATACTTTACCTAATAAGTCGTAAGGAAGTTCAGCCCATTGTGCGGTCATAAAGTCTGAAGTAACAACAGCCCTCAAAGATATAACATACTCATAAGTTCGAGCATCACCCATCACTCCTACTGATTTAATTGGTAAAAAAACAGCAAATGCTTGAGAAGTTTTTTCATACCAACCTGATTTTTTTAACTCATCAATAAAGATTGCATCTGCACTTCTTAATAAATCAGCAAATTCTTTTTTTATTTGACCTAATATCCTCACGCCTAAACCGGGCCCCGGGAAAGGATGTCTATAAACCATATCCTTTGGCAGATCGAGTTCTACCCCTAATTTTCTTACTTCATCTTTAAAAAGGTCTCTTAGTGGCTCGAGTAATTTTAATTTTAGTGTATCGGGAAGCCCGCCTACATTATGATGACTTTTGATGTTATGTGCTTTTTTTGTGTCTCCGCCTGCTGATTCAATTACATCAGGATATATTGTCCCTTGTGCTAGCCATTTAACATCATCATATTTTTTTGATTCTTCTTGAAAAATATCAACAAAATTGCGCCCTATAATTTTCCTTTTTTCCTCTGGCTCTTTGACACCCTCTAAATCAGTCAAAAATTTATTTTCAGCATTAACATGGATAACTTTGACACCTAAGTTTTTTTTGAAAGTTTTCATTACTGTTTCTGCTTCATTTAACCTGAGTAAGCCATGATCAACAAAAATACAAGTTAATTGATTTCCAATTGCTTTATGAATGAGGGCTGCTGCTACTGATGAATCAACCCCTCCCGAAAGCCCTAAAATTACTTCATCAGAGCCCACAGCTTCTTTTATTTTCTTAATTGCAGTTTCAACATAATTTGGCATATTCCATTCAGGTTTACATTTAGAAATATTCATTACAAAACTTTTGATTATTTCAAACCCTTTTTTCGTGTGGGTCACCTCAGGGTGAAATTGTAATCCATAAAAATGTTTGGATTTATGTGCAATTCCGGCAATAGGCGTGGATTGATTACTACAAATAACTTCAAAACCTTCAGGAAGCTCATTAACTTTATCTCCATGGCTCATCCAAACATCTAGTAACCCATGTCCCTCATCATTTTTTTTATCTTCAATCCCTTTAAGTAAATCTGAATGACCATGCGCTCTTATTTCAGCATAACCAAATTCTCTTTGATGGCTATTAACTACTTTGCCTCCTAATTGATTCACCATTGTTTGCATCCCATAGCAGATACCTAAAATTGGGATACCTAGTTTAAAAATATGTGCGTTGATATTGGGGGTTTCATTTTTGTAAACTGAATTAGGGCCACCAGACAAGATAATTCCAGAAGGTTTGAATATGCTAATTTTTTCTATTTCAGCATCATAGGGAAAAATTTCACAATAGACATTGAGTTCTCTTACTCTTCTCGCTATGAGTTGAGTGTATTGAGAACCAAAATCAATAATTAAAATTTTATCCATTAAGAATTTATGTCGCTGTTATTTAAAGTTGAGTGACTCTAGTCAACTCGGTAATTAGGTGCTTCTTTTGTGATCTGAACATCATGAACGTGTGATTCTTTAATCCCAGCGTTGGTAATTTCAATAAATTTTGCTTTTTTATGCATATTAGGAATTGTATCCACACCAACGTATCCCATTGATGCGCGGAGCCCACCCATTAACTGATGGAGGACATTGACTACTGTGCCTTTAAACGGAACTCGACCTTCAATACCTTCGGGGACTAATTTATCCGAATTACTTTCACCGTCTTGAAAGTAACGATCACTAGAACCTTTTTTCATTGCCCCAATCGAGCCCATGCCACGATATGATTTATAGGACCTTCCTTGGAATAATTCTACTTCACCTGGTGCTTCTTCTGTGCCTGCAAACATACTGCCTAACATGACTGAGCTTGCTCCAGCAGCAATGGCTTTGGCTACATCACCTGAGAACCTGATGCCACCATCAGCAATAAAGGGAATATTTTTCTTTTTTAATGCTTTATAGACATCATTAATAGCAGTGATTTGAGGCACTCCAACGCCTGCAACAATTCGGGTTGTACATATTGACCCTGGTCCTATACCGACTTTCACACTATCAGCTCCATGATCAACCATGGCTAAAGCTGCCTCAGCAGTGGCAATATTCCCGCCAATGACATCGACCTTAGGATAATTTTTCTTAATCCATTTAATCCGATTTAACACACCCTCTGAGTGACCATGTGCTGTATCGACAATTAGAACATCTACACCAGCCTTAACGAGAAGCTCTGTTCGTACTTCAGTATCATTGCCGACACCAATCGCTGCTCCGACCCTTAATCTTCCATG
>ERZ651776.4788-NODE-4788-length-12180-cov-3.951004_pt1 | contig 12180 bp, 13 predicted proteins | sample MGYA00514761_ERZ651776 | MGnify/ENA metagenome assembly ERZ651776 | reverse complement strand
CTTCCTTTTATGGAAACAATTTCAGTCCCTTGTTCTACAAACATATTGACGATTTTCACCGCCTCAATAACCAATCCACCGCCATTACCTCGAAGGTCGAATATGAGTTTTTTCATGCCTTGCTTGTCTTCCAAATCTTGATAAGCTGATTTTACATCTTGACTTGCCGTTTTTGTAAATGAACTCAATTTGATATAGCCCACATCTTCACTTACCATTCCGTAATAGGGCACGGGACTAAATTTAATTTCCTCACGCACAATTTTGACTGTAATCGGTGTTCCAGCTCGGTCCACTTTTAACGTTACCTCAGTCCCAGGCTTACCTTTAAGTTTTTCAGAAACCTCACTTGAGGTTAAATTTTCAACACTCTTTCCGTTGACTTCTAAAATAACATCTCCAGCCAGGAGACCAGCTTTTTGAGCCGGAAACCCTTCATGAGGATCGACAACCATAACAACCTCGTTTTGCTGGCGAATGATCGCCCCAATTCCTCCGTATTGACCCGTAGACATTAATTTATAATCTTCAATTTCATCAAATATTTTATACCAAGCCGGGGCAAATTTTATTTTACTCAATATCATTTTTGTCATATCTTCATTTATACAATATAATTCCGTGGTTTGTATTTTTTTTGAACCAACCCACATAGATTTCCTTTTTGCATGTTCTAATTGAGAAATTTGGGTCAATTTTCTTTCCTTTTCCATTATAACTAACTTGCTGATTTATAAATTATAAAGTATTATTATTTATAATAAATATATTGAGGAATCATTGTGGGGTAAACATCAAAAATATACATTTGTAACGTATATATTGCAACTACACAATTTACAATGGTAAACAATAAAGATTTCATACAAAGACTAGAGAAAATTCTCAAAGAATACGAATTATCAGCATCAACTTTTGCCGATAAAATTCAAGTGGGACGTGCTACTATTTCACATATTTTATCAGGACGTAATAAGCCAAGTTTAGACTTTGTGATGAAAATTGTTCAGACATTTTCTCAAGTAGATTTGTATTGGTTATTAGAAGGAAAAGGTACGTTCCCAAAAACTGAAGAACATAGCACCTTCACTCCTACTACCAATTCAATAAAGCAATATCCCAACTCCACCAAGGAAACAAGTGAAGATAAAGATGCGACTACTACCATCGCAAATTCTTTGTATCACCATGAGTCAAGTAAAAAAATAAAGAGGATTATTATTTTTATGGAAGACGGCACTTTTGAAAGTTATGAGACCTCTTAGGTTTCACAATTTCGTATTTTTACAGTATGATAAAAAATATATTGTGTCTACTTGTGCTATTCATCATAATGATAGCTTGCAATACCCCTCAAAGAGATTGCAAAGCATTTAAAACAGGATCATTTAGCTATGAAGAACTTATAGAAGGAACGCTCGTTACTACACGTTTTACACGTGATGACACTCTTGAAATAGCCTACTTCAATAATACAGTAGATTCCTCTAGTATCAGATGGATCAATGATTGTGAATGGATTGTCAAAAAGATACATCCAAAAAGTATGAGCGAGCAAAAAGCTGTTCATATGAAGATTCTATACACGGAAGGAGAATTTTATACCTTTGAATACTCCCTCGTTGGAAAAAATAAAAAACAAAGAGGAACCGCTAAAAAACTAAACTAATGTTCGAAATTTTCTCTTCATCAGATGCATGGGTGGCATTGCTTACACTTACCTTCCTTGAGATTATCTTAGGAATCGATAATATTATATTTATTACACTTGCTTCAGATAAACTTCCTGAAAAAGACCGAAAAAAAGCAACAAGCATAGGACTATTACTTGCTATGGGTATGCGTATAGCCTTATTGTTTGGCATTTCATATCTTATTGCATTAAGCGTTCCTTTTTGGTATATTAATAATTCTTGGCTGACTGTAGGAATAAGCTGGCAAGCTATTATCTTATTTGCTGGGGGAATTTTCCTTTTATGGAAAAGTGTTCATGAAATACACGAAAAAGTAGACGAAACTGGCGTTGAAGAACAAGAAATTAAAGACAAAAGTTCTTCTTCTCTAACAAAAGCAATTGTTCAAATTGCAGTCATAAATATTGTTTTTTCGTTTGATTCCATCCTTACTGCTGTTGGAATGACTAGCGGACTTTCTCCTAACCCTACCGATGCGCTCATCATCATGATTATTGCTGTGGTCATCTCTATTATTATTATGATGCTATTTGCAAACCCAGTGGGGAATTTTATAAACAAGCATCCATCATTACAGATCTTAGGACTTTCCTTCCTTATTCTTATAGGGTTTATGCTTATTGCAGAAGCTGCACATTTATCACATCTTAATATTTTTGGATCAGAAATAGGAAGTATTCCTAAAGGATACCTTTATTTTACGATTGCATTCTCTCTTCTTGTAGAGTTTCTTAATTTTCGCTTTCGGAAGAAAGCAACAACCAAAAAATAAAAATATATACTTAAAAGTATCTAAGCGACTATTCACCGATAGCCTCTTTTTTTTACAGTATTTTCACTCTTAATGTTATAACACTGATAATTAGGTGTTTAAGTTTTTTGGCACGCAACTTGTTATATAGCAAATGTGTTTATCAATTAAGCACACAGTTATGAACCTAAAAACTTATATTATGAAAAAGTTTGCATTATTACTCATCGGTCTACTTACTATAGGGTCTACTACTTATGTTGCTGCAGAAACAACAAACACTGTTCGTCGTGGTACTGTATATGACGGTAGCAAATACATATTTATAGAAAATGGCATTGAATTTTCAGTATTTCCAGACGGAGAATTTGATTTTTACATCCCTCAATATACAGAAGGCGTAAGCATCGGAGTGAATGCTGGCCCTATAGGTATAAGCTTTAATACTGGCTTTGATTACGATCCATACGTACAGTATGATGATTATGGAGCTGTTATTCAAATAGAAAACACTCCTTTATTCTACGATTATTACGGTCGTTTAACACAAGCAGGAGATGTACGTATCAATTATAGAAACAACAGACTCGTACAAGTTGGAGGATTGTATATACACTATAACAACTTCGGAGTATACTCACACTACACTGGATTTATTAATCCTTACAACAGATATTATGTGTACAGCCCGTTTCACTCTTATTTTTACAGACCTCTATTTAATAGATGTTTAGTATATACAACTCCATATAGAAGATACTATACGCCTTTAAGATACAGTTACGGATACCATAGAGACAATTACTATAGAGGATATGCAAATGGATATCATAACTCGAGACGTGACTTTAGACGCCCTTCAAATGGACGTGTAGCCCACAACAATGGACGTCGTGATAATGTAGATCGTAATAATACACGTTTTAGAAGTGCTTCAACGAGTAATAACTCAAGAGGTATTGCAGCTAGAAATGACAGAAATACGTCAAGAGGTGTTGCTACAAGAAACGACAGAAACACATCTAAAGGAAACTCAAGAGGTGTAGCTACTAGAAATGACAGAAACACGTCTAAAGGTAACTCAAGAGGTGTAGCTACTAGAAATGACAGAAACACGTCTAAAGGAAACTCAAGCCCATCTTCTAGCAATCGTGCAAAAAGTTCAAGAACTGAACGTTCAACCGCTCCAAGAGCAACACAACGTAGTTCTTCTAATAAAAAATCAAATACTGCTTCAAGAAGCACCAGTAGAAATAACTCTAGTTCTTCAAAAGGAAGAGCTTCTTCAAACAGATCTCGTAGAGGATAAAAAATAGATTTTTGGTTGGTTAGTTTGGGAAGTCCCCTGTTGCAAATAGCACTGGGGACTTCCCTTTTTATATGCTTTTTTGTGCGCTTTCGCGAAAGCATACAAAACCATACCACCAGCGTTTTAAATTGTTTGTATTAAATTTAGACACATTACGTATCTTTAAAATTTAAAACTCAGAAACTAACTATGAATAAATCAATCATCCTTGTCGCAATCTTACTACTTTCTATAGCTTGCAAAGAAGGTACTCCTGAACAAATAGAAACCACAACAGTTATGACGGAAGCAGAAATACTTGCCAAAGCCAAAGAGATTCATAAAAATGTCATGACATTAGATACGCACTGCGATATTAATGTCAAAAATTTTACAGATTCTATTAATTATACCCAAAAGCTAACGTCACAAGTGAATCTTCCAAAAATGCAAGAAGGCGGACTCGATGTGCCGTGGTTTATTGTATATACAGGGCAGGACTCTTTAAATGCAGATGGATATAAAGCGGCTTATGAGAATGCAATGTTAAAATTTGATGCTATCCATAAACTTTGTGAAGATATTGCTCCAGATCAAATCCAACTAGCCACCACATCAGAAGAAGCGAGACGTATCTGGAAGTCTGGTAAAAAAGTAGCGATGATTGGTATTGAAAATGGATATCCTATAGGAGAAGACATTAGCAATGTGGAGAAGTTTTATAACCTTGGTGGTCGTTATATGTCTTTAGCTCATAATGGACATAGCCAATTGAGCGATAGTAATACAGGAGAGGAAGATGACGTATGGTTACATAACGGACTCAGTGATTTAGGCAAGCAAGTCGTTGTAGAGATGAACCGTGTTGGCATGATGATAGATGTCTCTCATCCAAGTAAAGAAGCCATGCGACAGATGATTGCTCTCACCAAAGCACCGCTTATTGCCTCCCACTCTTCGGCTAGAGCCTTATGTGATCATAGTCGTAATCTGGATGATGAGCAATTACAATGGATGAAAGAAAATGGAGGCGTGGTACAAACCGTCGCTTTCAAAAGTTACCTTAACACCAAAAAAAATGAAGCTAGACAAGCTAAAGAAACTGAAGTCCTAAAAGTGATTGCAGATTCTATGGGAGTGCAATGGATGGACCGAAGAGCTGCTTTTGCATTACCTACAGAAGAGCGAGAGGCCTATTTTGAAGCATATATGAAAATGCTTCCAATACAAAAACAAAAACTAGCCACAATGACAGACCTCCCTCCTGCTGTTGATGTATCTGATTTTGTAGACCATATTGACTATCTCGTTGAAAAAATGGGATTAGAGCACGTAGGCATCTCTTCAGATTTTGACGGTGGTGGTGGTATTGAAGGTTGGGAAGACGCCTCAGAAACAATGAATGTTACCATAGAGTTGGTACGTCGCGGGTATACCGAAGAACAAATTGAAAAACTTTGGAGTGGTAATCTTTTTCGAGTACTTGACGAAGTGCAAGTTGTCGCTAAAGAAATACAAAAAGTATAAAGATCATTGACAGAAGAAAACTGAAAACAATAGAAAAGCGTAAGACAATTCTGCTCTCTTGAGAAGACTATCTTACGCTTTTCTTTTTAGGTATATGAAGAACTAGGAAAATACATAAACACTTTACATATCCCGCTCCGTACATATTTGATTGATACGTAAACGTAATTTACGTTCATAATCTTCCTGAAGCCAGTCTCTATAATTTTGTGTATTATTCATGATACTATAAGAATACTGGCGTACACGATACGCAATATCATCTTTTAATTTTCTAGCGAGAATACGTGCATCAAATACATCTTCACTATTATCTACCACCATAATTGCGTGTTGCTCTACGGCATTATCTAGTGCTGTTTTGGCTTTTTTCCCTTCGGCGACCACCTTTTTGTACTCTTTTTTGATATCAAAATAGACTTTATCCGTATTTGTAAATTCTTTACGTAAATCTGGAGGCATTACATACGAAAAGTTACGCTCGATATCTTCATCACCTATTAGATTTTCTAAGTAGAAATCTGGAAATTTAAAAATCTCTTTCCAGTCTATAGGCGCTTCCCACAGTCCAAAACGAGCTGCGTTATTTCCTAAATCCAATACTTTAAAATTCTTTTTATTAGGAAGGATACGGGAACCACGACCAATCATTTGAAAGTACAAAGTCAAAGATTTTGTAGCTCTATTTAGAATAATCGTATCTACAGTAGGCTCATCAAAACCAGTAGTAAGAATGCTTACAGAGGTAAGAATAGCATCTGGTGTGTGTTTAAACCACTTTAAAATTTCTTTACGCTCTTTTGCGCTATTTGTATTATCTAAGTGACGTATGGCATATCCAGCTTCTAAGAACGTTTCTTGAACGTACCTAGACGTATTAATACCATTATTAAAAATAAGTGTTTTCTTTCCTTTAGACTGATCTTCATAAGCCGCAAGTAATTTTTCTTGCATAGATGCGTCAGTATACAAAATATCTGAAGATTTGACCGTATAATCTCCATTAATACCCAACTTTAAGGAAGACAATCCTACATTGTAAGAAATTGTATTTGCTCTTGCAAGAAATCCTCTCTCTATAAGAGATATGATGCTTTCTCCTATTAAAAGTTCATCATAGTTATCCTTCATAGGTAACTTAATATTAGAACTTAAAGGAGTCGCCGTAACGCCTAGTATAAACGATTTGTGAAAGTAACTAAAAAGCTTTCTAAAGGAATTATAATGCGCTTCATCTATAATCACAAGCCCTACATCTTCAAAACTTATTTGCTCCTCCTGTAATCTATTGGTTAATGTTTCTACCATAGCTACATAACACATATAATCTTTAGCCCCCTCTAGAGACTTCACATCACTAGAAATGACCATATTTGGCACTTTAAACTCAGAAAGCATACGTGATGTTTGTACAGAAAGCTCTATACGGTGTGTAAGAATAACTACCTTTTTGTTATTTCTTTTAATATATCTTCTCACGATTTCAGAAAAAATAACCGTTTTTCCTCCTCCCGTAGGAAGTTGATATAGTAGATTATAGTCTTCATTAGATCTATCCATACAATCAAATATGGCATCAAGATCTTTTAACTGATAATCGTATAATTCTTTTTCTGTTGTTTTATTTTCTTGTAAAATATGACTCAAAAATACAGTTCTTTAAAGTGGTTAGAATGGAATCTTGCAAAACTAAGTGATTTTTATGCTTTCGCGAAAGCATAACTCATAAATCTCACAAGGGCTATCAACATTTAATCAACAAAGTCGTTGGCAACTTCTTCAAAAAGATCTGTATTAGACCATTTTTGAGACTCTGATTGTTCTATAATGGATTCTATTCTTGATCCAAAATCCTCTTTGAGTTGATGATAACTAAGGTATTGAAGCGCTTCTTTAAAAGAAGTAAGCATACTTTTATGAAAAGCTTCAGGCATTTGAAGTACAGAAGCGCTATACGTTTGAGCGATTTCTATATTAAACAGCATCAAATCGGCTAGTAATTTAGGATCGACTCCCAACAGCTTAAATTGCTTGATATATTTTTGAGCAACCGACCTCCTTTTACGGGCTCTTTTCCTTTTTGTAGGAAAATATTCATTGCTTATTTTAATTTTTGCAGCTTCAATAAGCGTATCTTCCTTAGGATTAAACACAAAATCATAAAAGGTCTTTACCTGAGGAATCCGATCATATAAATCTATAACCTGTTCTTTAAGAGCTTCTTGATCTAACTCGTCTAAATATTTTTTAAGCGCACGTTTACTCATATATTAATATTGAAATACAAACGAATTTATAATAAATTATATTGGTGAAAAGCATTACAAAAACTTAAATTTGCAAACCACGATATACAAAAATCTACTCACCAATATGAAAACACTTCAAAATTCAAAAGCCGTAAAACTGATAAACAAACTCATTGAAGATGTTTCTCAGAATGGAATTATTATCAATACGGTGGTAGAAGATCTGAAAGCTTTACGCCCATATACTATCCAAGAAGAACTTCCTTTACTTGCAAAAGCAACTCGCCTAGCTGCTGAGCATATTGAAGAAAACGAAACATTTGCGATTCCAATTCCTCAAGATGAGCCAATTGAAGGTGAAGAAATCGAAGCTTCGGAAGTTGACCCTAAAGAGAGTCTTCACTATTTCTTCTGTTTGATACGTGATATTGACAAGAAAGTAAATGAAGAAGAGCTAAGAGAATATGTAAAAGCACTTAACGAATACTAGAACGTATAACCCTATTATTTTAAGAGCCAATGATCAACGTTGATCATTGGCTATTTTTTTATGAACTCCCAGTTTTACTAGGTCTTACTTCTATTTTACTCGGTAATGTTCTAGGATGCATCTGTAACAAGTCTACAACCATTTGTCCTAAATCTTCAGGTTGGATACGCCAATCTTTACCATCTTCTGGAGAACGACCTCCAAAATGACTACTCACAGATCCTGGCATAATGGTCGTCACTTTTACATCATCATTTCGCACATCAAGCATCAGCGCTTGTGTAAACCCTGTGACCCCAAACTTACTAGCATTATAAGCCGTTCCCTTTTCAAAAAAGTTGGCACCCGCTAGACTAGAAATCGTGATAATATATCCTTTTGATTTTTTGATCGCTTCCAAACTTGCTTTTACAGAATGAAACACCCCTGTAAGGTTCACGCCTATACTTTCTTTCCATTGATCAATGGTTAATTCACTAATCGGCGCAAAATGACCTACACCTGCATTTGCAATCAGGACATCTAGTTGCCCATACGCATCAAGAGTTTCTTTTACAACCATTTGCATTGCACTATAATCGCGCACATCTGCCGCTAGTGGTAATACCTTTCCTCCATTCTCCGTAAGCTCATAAGCGGCTTTAAAGGTTGTATCTTTATCACGCCCTGTGATCACAATTCGCATCCCCATTTTCAATAATGCTTCTGCAATACCATATCCTATGCCTTTGGTGCCTCCTGTAATTAAAGCGACTTTTCCTTTAAATTGATTCATAAGTATTCAGTTTTGGGTAAAGTTACAACCGCTTTCGCGAAAGCGTATAAAGAATATATCAAATTTAACATCATAAGTCTACAGTAATAGATTGCCTAATCCTTGCCTCGATAGTATCTTTGCAAAAACTAAAAAACAATGCTCAAATCATTCCGAATTTTAAGTGTATTGGAAGGTATTTCTTTTCTCCTCATCTTATTTGTCACCATGCCTCTTAAGTATATTTGGGACAATGGGATGCCTAATAAAGTGATAGGAATGGCGCATGGATTCCTTTTTCTTGCCTATATCGTTTTTGCCATTCTTATGAAGCCCCAAAGAAAATGGGACAACAAAACACTGGCTATTGTTTTAGCATGTTCTGTCATCCCATTTGGAACGTTTTGGATGGATAAAAAATACTTAAGGGATTAGTCGTTTATTTAAAAAACGGAATACTAATATAATAGTTAGGCGCTTCTCCATTACTAGCTTTTACTGCATTTACAATAGGTAATACAACTGCAAGGATACAAAGAGTGATCAATCCGATGATTCCTAATCCTAAAAGTAATATAGCAGGAATACACAGGATCGCATATATAAATAAGCTTATTTGAAAATTAAGAATCGATTTTCCGTGTTCATCCATACCGATGACTCTGTCTTTATTGGTAATCCACAAAATGAGTGGTACAATAAATCCGCCAAATCCTGTCACATAGTCTAATAGTTGTGATAAGTGGGTAAGAACCAATAACTGTTTGTCTTCCCTTAACGCTGTTTCTTGATGTACAATTTCCATTTTTGATTGTTTTATGATTGATTACACTATATATGTAGTGTTTTGCTTTAAAATGTTACACGTTTATGTAATTTTGCACTAATGAACACACAAGACACTATTGTTGCATTGGCAAGTCCAGCGGGTGCTGGTGCTATCGCCGTGATACGTGTATCTGGACCAGATGCCATCACGATATGTACGCCACTTTTTAGATCAAAACGAGGAAAAGATTTATCTAAACAGAAAACACATACCATCCATTTAGGACATATTGTAGATGGACAGCGTGTACTAGATGAGGTCTTAGTTTCTTTATTTAAAGGAACCAACTCTTATACTGGAGAACCTACGGTTGAGATTTCTTGCCATGGCTCTAGTTATATTCAGCAAGAGATCATACAGTTATTATTACGTCAAGGTTGTCGCGCTGCACAAGCGGGAGAATTTACCTTACGTTCTTTTATCAACGGGAAAATGGACCTCTCTCAAGCCGAAGCTGTCGCCGATCTTATTGCCAGTGATAATGAAGCGAGTCATCAAATAGCGATGCAACAAATGCGAGGTGGGTTTTCTAATGAGATTGCACAGTTACGTCAGGAACTACTCAATTTTGCATCCCTCATCGAACTTGAACTTGATTTCTCTGAAGAAGACGTAGAGTTTGCCGATCGTACGCAGTTTAAAGAACTGATTGCACGGATTACTAAAGTACTCAAACGCCTTATTGACTCATTTGCGACGGGGAATGTGATTAAAAACGGAATTCCTGTAGCGATTGTCGGCGAACCCAATGTGGGGAAGTCTACCCTACTCAATGCCTTATTAAATGAAGAGCGAGCTATTGTTTCTGATATTGCAGGAACTACCCGTGATACCATCGAAGACGAATTGACCATAGGCGGGATTGGATTCCGGTTTATAGATACAGCGGGAATTCGTGAGACGGTTGATGTAATAGAAGGTCTAGGCATTCAGAAGACATTTGAGAAGATTGGACAGGCGCAAGTGGTTATTGTACTATTTAGTGCCAAAGAGTTTTTGACCTCTAGTACAAAGTTTACCATCGAAATTGAAAAAATAAAAAACCAATTTCCTTTAAAACCCTTAGTGGTCGTTGCCAATAAGATTGATCAAGTTACTGAAGCTAATATCAAAAAACTGCAATCAGAAATTTCCAACCTCCATATCCTATCTGCTAAAGAAAACATAGGTGTTGATGCGCTTAAAGCGAAATTATTAGACTTCGTAAACACCGGAGCTTTGCGTAATAATGAAACCATCGTAACCAACTCTCGACATTATGACGCTTTATTGAAAGCTCTAGAGGAAATCGAAAAAGTACAATACGGCCTCGATACCGATCTTTCTGGAGATCTCATGGCAATTGACATCCGACAAGCTTTATATCACTTTGGAGAGATCACTGGACAAGTTACCAATGATGAGTTGCTAGGAAATATTTTTGCTAATTTTTGTATTGGGAAGTAGTGCTCTAAAAAATACTAAACTAAAATAATATAAAATACACTTAATCAGTTAACTATATTTTTATACAGTATTCGAGGTTTAATATTATTTATTGAATTTTGGTATTTTTTGTACCTATTTTGTACCTCGTTTTCATTTTTAATATTACTTTTGTTTTTAAGGGGAGATTATAACACTTAAAAATACTTAATGTTTCTTGTTTCTACCTAACGGTATTTAGTGATGTTAAAGATTATTAAAAAATGAGTTCTAATATTAGAGTTAAGAGAATTTGTGAAAATTGTAATAATCCATTTATTGCGAAAACAACGGTGACTCGTTTTTGTGGGGACAACTGTGCTAAAATTGCCTACAAGAAAAGAATTCGTGCTAAAAAGGTGAAAAAGTCGAATGTCCAAACATTCAAAATTAAGTTTGAACCCTTAGAAATTATACAAGCAAGAGAGTATTTGACCGTTAAAGAAGCAGCTACACTACTAAGTATTTCTAAAGAATCTGTTTACAGACTAATTAAAATTGGCGAACTCAAAGCTTCAAATCTTTCTGAGCGATTAACACGAATTAAAAAGTCTGAGATTGAAAAACTCCTCACTTAATTCTATAAATATATAATTATGGCAAATGTGACTGTGCGCAAAAAGAAGCTAGCAAATAACAAGCTAAGTCTTTACCTAGACTATTCATCACCTATTATAAGTCCGAAAACAGGAAAGCCAACAAGACGTGAATTTTTGAAGTTACAGATTTTTGCAGAACCAAAAGATATTACTGAAAAAACCCATAATAAAAAGACGATTGAGTTTGCTGAAATCATTAGAGCCAAACGTCTGTTACAATGGAGAGACAAAGAATTTGGTTTGAAAGAAAACGTACACTTAAATGTTAGTTTTGTAACTTTTTACGATACTATAGTTGAAGAAAGACTAAACATAGGTAGTTATTCAAATTATCTAGCGTGGAGGGCATCCTTAAATTATTTTAAAACGTTTATCCAGGGGGATATTCAAACGAATCAATTAAATGAAAATCATGTTAGGCAATATCGCATCTTTTTGCTAACCACAAACAATCTTAGGGTCAAGGCTAAACAGAAGTTGTCAATTAACACAGCTTCCTCCTATTATAAACATTTTATTGCAGTTTTAAAAAAGG
>ERZ651776.4785-NODE-4785-length-12183-cov-3.060548_pt1 | contig 12183 bp, 12 predicted proteins | sample MGYA00514761_ERZ651776 | MGnify/ENA metagenome assembly ERZ651776 | reverse complement strand
TTCTAATGGATGGAAACCAGATTCCCTCAATAACTCCAACTCTCTCACGTAAGCAAATCCATAAAGCTGATAGATAAAACCAGAATCGGAACCTGCTGTAACGCGACCGCCACGATTCTTATACTCGTTGATGAAGGTCATCCAAAGCCTGTAGTTCTCTTTCCAAGCCACTTCTTGCTCAGTACCCCAATCGAACCAATAAGAGCCGTGAGACCTTCTGCTTGGACGGTAGAATTCCCATAAAGAAGGTAAGGTGTAGTCTTTGTGCCATTCTGCACTATAAGCCCGCATTAAATCTCTGTTGGCTTCGTAAATGTTGAAAGTAGGATCAAGCGTGAAGTCTAGAGAAATGAGCTCGTCCATGACTTTGTTCCAGTGGTCAGAAAACGGTGGGGCTGCTTGTTTCCAAAGTCGTCCAGCTTCTCCAAATCGATCTTGTTCGTTCCGATAATTATAGTCTAGGCTATAGTTTTGTACAATACGATCGGTGAAAAGCGCTTCTGGTAGTCCGTACCAATGTTCCATAGAAGTAAGGCCTGCCCGCGCTGAGTTTAGGACGTTCCAACGGACCACATCCATTTGTGCATGGTGCATGGCAGAACGAAGCCCTAGCTTTTTATTCTCTTCTAAAGCTGCTTGCATAATGTCTGGGGCTGCTCCAAAAAACTTGATGCCATCAGAACCATTCTTTGCATTATCCCTTACCCATTGTCGGGCCAATTCAGGTGTGGAAATAGGTTCTTTTGCTCCCTGACCAAAACCAGTATAAGCTAAGATTCGAGGTGCTGTAATTTCATTTTTGTTACTCTTTTCTTTGTGTTCAAGTACCCATTCGAGTCCGTTACCAGCCGATGGGTCTCTAATGGTAGTGATACCATGAGCTAACCAAAGCTTAAAGACATATTCCGCAGGTGTGCCCTGCCCCGTACCGCCAATGTGGCCGTGCATGTCCACAAATCCAGGTAGTAAGTACATGCCCTCTGCTTCTAGAACTTTGTCGCCAGGGTTGGCTTTAGGTCTGTCTCGCTCACGAATCGGAAGCCCAGGATACCCTACATTGAAAACACCTTTGATGATGTTTTGCTCAACAACAATGTCTACAGGACCAGTTGGAGGAGCTCCATTACCATTTATGAGAGTTACGCCTCTCACTATTAGTCTGTTGAAAGGCCCTTCACCCTCAGCACGTGCTGGTGCTTTTTCTATTTGAGAAAATAAGGTGGTAACGGGTAATAGTATCAGACAGAGAAGTCCGACGAGATAGGTTTTAATTCGCATATAATTAAAGGTTGACTTCTCAAAAGATAGAGAATAACCCAACCTTTAACAACATGCATTACAGGAGTAGCTTAGCTCTTTCCTTCTTTCTTTGCTTTAGTAAGTGCAGCATCAACTGAGTTAGGACCCTGTGTCCATTTTCCAGATATTTTGCCATCTTTTAAAGTTCCTTCATAAGTAGCAGGAATTATATTTAAAACCATTTTTATTTTATCATCTTTAAATGTGATGGTGTCAGCTTTTAAACCCATCGCACCTTGTCCAGGTACATCAAGCGTAGCAGACAGTTTTCCTTCAGTGTTTGTGATATGGAAAACGATGGCGACACTTTGACCTGGAGCTTCGAGTGTAGCTTCCCAGTCTCCAGCTATTTTTGCGGGGTCACTTGTTTGAGCTATCAAAAAGGTTCCTAGAATTAAAGTCATTATTGCTTTCATAGATATTGAATTAATTGAATTTCAATGATAGTAAAATCCGTTTTTAACATGGCCAACCTCATGTTGAGTGGTGCTTCGCTTAGTTAATCGTAGATATAGCCTTACTGAATTTCATTCCTTAGTACCTCTAAAGGTGGTTTACTGATGATTCCACGACTATTGATCAACCCAATAATGATCGTTAATCCTGTGATGGTCAGGTAAACTAAGGCGATCGGCAACAGATTTGGAATGAAGGTAGAATCAAAGGAATAGTAGGCCAACCCCCAACTGCCGAGCATGGCCAATAGAATACCAGATAAAGATGCTAGGCTACCCAAGAAGAAATACTCTAGGCTATTAATACTTAGAATCTGACTTCGTGTTGCGCCCATTGTACGAAGTAAAACACTTTCTTTAATCCGCTGAAACTTCGAAAGTATCACAGAGCTGATAAGCACGAGCAAACCTGTTACTATACTAAATAAGGCCATAAAGCGAATCACAAAGGCAATTTTGTCCAAGATGTCGTCAAGCGTATTTAATATAAGCCCGACATCAATTACCGATACGTTGGGGTAACCTTTCACTACGTCACGCTGAAATAGGGCGCCTTCTTCCACACTTTGAACCCTCGTAATTAATACATGAAATTGTGGTGCTTCTTCTAAAACGCCACTTGGAAATAAGGCCAAGAAGTTAGTCTGAACCCTATTCCAATCTATTTTTCTGGTACTACCTAATACCGTTTCAATCGGAAAGCCTTGAACATTCCAGACTAAGGTGTCGCCAAGGCTGAGCTTATTTCTGGTAGCATAATCTTCCTCTAAGCTAACGCTTGGTAAATTTTCAGTAGCTGGAGTACTTGCTTGCAATTCGCCCTGGGCTAATTCTTCAGATTCAATCAAGCTATCTCTATAAGTTACGCGCCATTCTCTACGGAACATACTGCCTCTAAAATTTCGAGTGGTATCCTCCATGGCTTTCTGGTAGGTCAGCCCATTAACTGATTTCAAGCGCATGGTGACCACAGGAACGCTTTGCATAACGGGTAGTCCTTTTTCTTTAGTCAGCTCTGTTAGTGCTTCAACTTGATGGCTCTGAATATCAAAGATCATCAGGTTAGGCCTGTCCTCATTTGTGGTTATCTCCACCTGACTAATTAATAAAGTTTGAATGAAATACAGTGTCGTAATGAGCGCCGTACCCAAGCCAATAGAGGATATGAGTATCAATGTTTGGTTGTTGGGCCTGTATAAGTTGGCTAGGCTTTGTCTCCATACATAGCTCCAAGTACTTGGGAAAAACTTCTTTACCATCCACATGGATAGCTTTGCTATGAGGGCTAAAAACCCAAAGGCCAAAGCAATAAAGAGGGTAAACCAAATGCTGTCAATTAATGATCCGATCTGAATAAAGGCAAAGCTTATCACGAAAATGAAGATGGCCGTATATATCAGGCCTTGCACCTTATCGAATTTGCCACTCTTGTTATCATCTACCCCTCTTAAGGTGATTAAAGGAGATGCCTTTCTGATCGAAATCAATGGAGAAAGCGCAAATAAGACGGACATAAATAGCCCCGTAATGATTCCGCCTAAAATAGATGTCCATGACAAGGCGATGGTTACTTCAACAGGGAGAAAATCGGCAAAAACCTTGGGTAAAACTGTTTGAATGAACGTGCCTGCCAACGCACCAAGGATAGAACCGAAAAGACCAAAAATGCCTATTTGTGTCAGGTATATATAGAATGCGTCTTTACCACTGGCTCCCAAGCATCTTAAAATGGCAACGAGCCTAATTTTCTCTTTGATGTAAATATGAACGGCACTCGCCACCCCAACACAGCCTAATAGTAAAGCGACAAAGGCTACAAGATTTAGGAAATCGGCCAGATCGCCGAAGGTTTCTCCGGTGTCTTCTTTTCTTTCGCGAATCGTTTCACTACTAATCTTCCAAAGCCTTAGCGAGTCGCTATCTGCTCTGATTTGTTCATCAATATCAAAGTCCTTGGGTGGATCGACAAACCTATAGAATCGCCTGTAATAAACGCGGCTACCTCTTGTAATTAAGCCTGTCTCATTTAGGTAAGACATCGGGATATACACGGCTGGCGCAACCAAAGTGGCACCCATAGATTGAGATGGCGAGCTAATTAAAGCGCCCTCAATGACAAATGTGACTTGTCCAATTTTGATGGAGTCACCAACGCCGACATTGTATTGAACCATTACGCTTTTGTCTACTAAAGCTTTTGGTGCACCATCTCTAAAAGTAGCCTCGGCATTTATAGGTTCGGTTTCCAGTTTGCCATAATAGGGAAAGCCACCCTCTAAAGAGCGTACATCTACAAGTCTACTTTCCTGATTCTTAGGGAAGAAGATCATAGAGGCGAAACTATTCTCAAGTGACACTTCGGTGCTCATTGAGTCTATGACGGCATAACTAAAATTGGGGTCGTTACTGGCCAGCTCAAGGTCGGCACCTAGCAGTTCTTTCGCTTGGCTATTAATGTCACTTTGAAGATTTTCACTAAATGAGTTAATAGCAACTAAGGCGGCTATGCCTATAACAATAGAAGAAATGAACAGCAGAAGCCGCGATTTACTTTTTCGTGCATCGCGCCAAGCCATTTGGAGAATCCAACGCTTGGATACTTTTTGAGGAGAGACACCTACCTGTTTATCCATTACTCAGTAATAATATTTTCTGACGACGAAGTTTGAAGTATACCGCCTTTGAGTTTAATAATGCGATCGGTTTTTTTCGCTAGTTCTAAATCATGTGTTACTAAAACCAGTGTTGTGCCAGATTCCCTGTTTAGGTCGAAGAGTAGGGCTTCTATTTTCTCGGAAGTTTCTTCGTCCAAATTTCCCGTGGGCTCATCGGCAAAGAGAATCTTAGGTTCGTTTGAAAATGCTCGGGCTATTGAAATTCTTTGTTGCTCTCCGCCAGAAAGTTGAGTGGGATAATGGTCATGTCTTGCAGCGAGTCCGACCCTGTCGAGGAGCTCCAAAGCCCTTTTCTTTATGCCTTTCTCCCTGCGTAGTTCCATAGGCACCATAATGTTCTCAAGTGCTGTAAGCGTCGGTAGCAATTGGAAATTTTGAAAAATAAAACCAACATGTTGACTTCTCACAAAGGCGCGTTCGTCTTCATTCAGGTTGTCCAAAGAGATTCCATTTAAACTTAGCGATCCAGAGGTGGCCCGGTCTAAACCTGCACAGAGGCCCAGAAGAGTGGTTTTCCCGCTTCCGGAAGAGCCTACAATACTAATTTTGTCTCCTGCTTGAATGGAAAAACTTATATCGGAGAGTACCGTTAAAGATTTTGATCCACTGGAGTATGTTTTGGTGAGGTTAGAAACCTCAAGAATATTTGACATATTCAAGATTCAAATGTTAGATATAATCAAGACGAATGTAATGCGTTTTGGTTCGACAGCTCAATTAATTAATGAAGTTTAATATACAATTGTTCCGTTTATCATGCAGTCTTCTAGTCTGTCTTGGTTTGTTGTTGTCGCTTTCAAGCGCAAACTTTCAGGAGGAAAAGAAACGAATTGTCTTTTTTGGAGACAGTATAACCGCGGGCTATGGCCTTTCCACTGAGCAGGCTTTCCCTGCTTTGATTCAAGAGAAATTAGATTCTAGTGATATGGCTTATGAAGTCATTAATGCTGGGTTAAGTGGAGAGACATCAGCAGGTGGCTTGGGCAGAATCGATTGGATTCTAAAAAATAAGCCTGATATTTTTATCCTAGAACTTGGTGGTAACGATGGCCTTCGAGGCTTAAGTCTTGATGAGACGGAAAAGAACTTAAAAGAAATGGTCAAAAGGGTGAGAACGAAAAACCCTAAGGCGATCGTCATTTTGGCAGGCATGCAGATTCCACCGAATTTGGGACAAGATTATACCAATCGCTTTAAAAACCTCTTTGCTAAAATAGCGACCGAAACTAATGCGGAGTTGATTCCATTTCTACTAGACAAGGTAGGGGGTTACCCAGAACTGAATTTGGCAGATGGCATACATCCAAATGTTAAGGGCCATCGGATTGTGGCAGAAACCGTTTGGAACGATATAAAAAAGTACTTGAATTAACGTTTTAAAAACGCCTGATATCGTTTCAGTATTTTTTGAGCTATTTCATAATCGCTCTTACCGATTATTTCTCCATCTAAAAATTGGCAAAAATTCATAAACTCGTCTATCACACGATCGTCTATGCGAGTTACTTTTTTCACCACATCTTTGTTAAAGTATTTGAGCCGCTCTAGCGCTCTTTGTGTTTTGAAAGTAGAGGCTTCTTCCATTCTTCTAATGATACGCGCCTGCTTTGGGTTTCGACTTATCTCTTGAAAAATTGGAATGGTGGCAATGGGGAAAGATACAAGGCCACTTGGCGGAGGTACGTAGTTACTGGGCGCACCTTGAATGGGTAAATCCATAAGGTTAGCTGGTAAATCTAGTTTTAGCGTGTCTGGCACCTTTCTTCGCAAATAGAAGTTTTCGCTTAATTGAAATACTTCTACGTCATCTAAGTCTATAGCCTTCGGGGCCAATTCAATAATTACGATTTCACCAGATTTAGCCATATCAGAGGTCACAACAAAGATGTTATCTGCGTAGCCTACAGAGCTAATTCTAATAGAGTCACCAACTGAAATTCTAAAGTCGAAATTGCCTTGGGGTGATGTGGCCACTCCTTTATTCTTGGAAACGATAGAGACACTTGCAAAGGGTACGGATTCTCTTCTATCCTTACTGATAACCTGCCCCTTAAATAAAAAGTCACCTTTGTTTTGCGCGGACAAAACACCACAGGTGAGCAAGAAGACCAATATGTAAAGTGACTTATTCATTCGCTTAGCGCAAACGAAGTTGACAAATAATGTTTGAGAAAGTAAACGGTTAACTGTTTTTAACCTTGTGTTCTTCTTGCTTGGTCAGGAACCTATTGAATATGTAGGCCATCCAAATGAGGCCTACGGTTAATAGAGAAATGTATCGGTAAGTATTGTCAAGTTCAAAGTTGAAAGTAAGATCAGGAAGGGTGAAACTTAATTCTTCCAGGCCTAAATTAAGACCGCCGGCAAAAGCTGCATAGGCCATTGGAGAAATAACCAATAGCACAAAGCCTATTTTGGCCCAAAGGGGAATCAAAATTGCTTTAGATTTTTCATGCGCTTTAACCTTTTCAAGCACGAGTCTATTAAAGCTAAGCGATGGCTCCTCTAAGCCCTCGTTTTGAAGCAGTGCCTTCAATTCCTTATCAGAAAGGTTGAATTCGTTCATAGTAGTGATCTTACTTCAGTATCTAATAATTGCTCTAGTACTTTTAATAAGCGCTTTCGAGCGCGATGCAATCTAACTTTTACATTAGATAATTCCCAGTCGGTGATTTTACAAATCTCTTGAAGGGAGTTCTCATTTAAGTAAAACAGCGTAATGGCCACTTGATCGTCTGTTGACAGTAATGCCATAGCCTGCTTTATGTAACTAGCTCGTTCAGTTTTTTGGAGCTGATGCCATTCTTTATCTGTCTCACTATAGGAAGAAAGTCGCTCCTCGTTGTGATGTGTTATATCACTTGTCAAGATTTTTTTCTTTCTAAGCCTCGTCAAAGCAGTATTGTATACAATGGTATACAGCCAAGTTGAGAATTTTGAATTGCCTTCGAACTGGTTTATGTTTTTGTAAGCTTTCAAAAATGCATCTTGAGCTACCTCTTCTGCATCCTCTCTATTCTTCATTAGTTTGAGCGCCAGCGTAAAGGCCATGCCCTTATGTTCATCAATGAGCACATTGAATGCAGCCATATCGCCTTCTTTTACTTTAGCGATAATCAACTCCATAGCATATTGCTCATTTTTTGCTCTCATTTTTCAGGTTTGACTATGAGGTGGGAGATAAGGTTACAGCAAGATAAAGAAATACTTCGCTCTTGGTACAGACTGAATATTTTCGATAAATTTCTAAGCGAGGGTGTAACTTCATGCCTACAAGTGGCATCAAAGCCTTTGAAACAAAATTGATAAAACGATGAACGATGCATTTGGAGCTTTCCTGTTTATGTCTTCCATTTTACTCTCTGTAGGAGGCCTAATATTCTTTTGGTTACTCACTAGGCATAGAGAGCGTACGCAGTTAATTGAAAAGGGGGCAGATGCTTCATTATTTCAGACAGAGCCGCGGAAGAAGTCTTATTTCTTCGCCATGTTGGTGGGAATAGTATTTATCTCTTTAGCCTTAGGTATAGGCCTTGGTTTTATACTAGAAGGTGCCTTGCAGGACAGCGCTATGATGAGACGTAATAATGGTGGCCACCCTGGGCCTTACTTCTTTAGTATATTTTTAATGATTGGACTGGGCTTTATCTCTGCCTTCTTCTTAAATAAGAAATTGATTAATAAAGAGTAATAGATTAACACGATTTGGAAGTATTTTGAGCCTCACAGACTTGTCCGTGAGGCTCTTTTGCTTTTTAACCCAAGGATTTTTTTCCCGATTTCGACATAAGAATTCCTGTGGCAGCAATCCACAACACGATACCGAAAATAAATATTCGGAACCCGTGCAAGTCAACCAAGGTAAAACCAAAGACAAGGGCCATTAGAAAACCAAGGCCTAATAGTACTCCTAGAATAGCAACCCATTGAGGGAATAGTTTTGTGCTAAAAATGGTAACTGACCATAGTAGTAAGGCTTCGCAAAGAGCACCAATAAATATATAGTCAAAGGCTTGATTGAGCGAAAAACCATAAGTAAGAACCAGTTGAGCAACTTCTTGCTTATCGGCATTAATCCCTGCCAGGTTCTTCACGAAGAAGGGTATCGCCAAGCCATTGATGGCTCCGGCAATCATTACGGCAAAAAGCCCAATGGCTGCTGTTATGAACGCTAAAACAGAGAGTGTCTTGTCGAAGCCAAGTCTTTTGGTTAATCCCCAGAAGCCAAATAAGATAAATGGCACTGAGAATAGCGCAATGATATGACTGGTCATAATGACCGGAGAAATCTTGATCAGGTGTTGGATATTTCCGCCAACTGGATGAAGCGCCATCGTAATGGTGGCCAATAGTGCACCTATTACCATAGAGATGCCTGCGTGTTTTTCAATAGAGTTTTTCATGAGATAGAGTTTTGTATCTCACAAAGGTGAATGTGGGCTAAAAGATTATTGCTTGATCGAAATCAAGAAAGCATTAGAAACCTAAGTTCGAATAATAAAAGTGAGTTGTCCTGCCGGAAAATAAAGGTTTACCTTTTTAAAGAATTTTTAATTTATCGGGTATCTTAGGAGATAATAGTCTTCATTTAAAAAGTAGTATATGAAGAATATTTCCGAGATGACGCTCTGTTGCTTTTTAGCATCAACTAGGAATCGAACTGAGGTTAAAACTTAGTTTTTGCCCTTACGCGACTGAGGGTTTCAGGGGTCATGTTTAGATAAGAAGCGATATACTTGAGAGGAAATCGTTGAATGAGCTGTGGTGCTTCATTGATTAAGTTGGAGTATCGCTCTTCTGGCGTGAGTAGCTGAATGTCGCTTTCATTTCTGGGTGGATCAAGTATTTTTCCCAAACGAAAAAATGATGGAGAAAGAGCAATTAACTTATGCATAGCATCGATGGTGAGTTCAAGTAACTCACAGTCCTCAAATACTCGAATATGATTAGAAGACTTGACTTGCCCTGTAAAGCTTTTGTGGTCGAGTACCCAATCGTATTCAATAAATAGGTTTACCGTAAGTTCAGTATAGCCGTCAACGTCTCGAAAGTGCCTCAAACTACCTTTGTTCACAAAGAATGCAGACCTACAAGTATTACCTTGCCTTAAGACAAAATCTCCTTTACTAAAATCTCTTTTAATGAGTAGATCTGTCAGTAAGTTCTGGTCGGACTCTGAGAAGGTGCCGAATTGCTCAATCGACTTAAGGAGTTGCTGGAACATAGCCGAAAAGATAGTGATTAGAAAATTACCCCGCCCAACCTTCTCTATCCAAACTGCGGTACTGAATGGCTTCAGCAAGGTGTTCTATTTCAATATTTTCTTTACCACCTAAATCGGCAATAGTTCTGCTTACTTTAAGAATGCGATCGTATGCTCTTGCTGAAAGCCCAAGGCGTTCCATAGCGGTTTTTAGCAGGATGCGACCGCCGGCATTGATTTCACAAACTTCTTTAACCATTTGACTGCCCATCATGGCATTGGAATGAATCCCCAAGTCTTTAAGCCTGGCTTGTTGAATCTCTCTGGCTTTAATCACGCGTTCGCGAATCTCTGTGCTACTTTCCGCTTTTCTATTTTGAGTCATTTGATCGAATGAAACGGGGGTAACTTCAACGTGCAAGTCGATCCGATCTAGTAAAGGGCCGCTTACTTTATTCAAGTAGCGTTGTACTTGACCTGAGCCACAAACACACTCTTTCTCCGGGTGGTTATAGTAGCCACAAGGGCAAGGGTTCATACTGGTAATGAGCATGAAGTTGCTCGGAAACTCTACCGAGAGCTTTGCCCGTGATATTGTTACTTTTCTATCTTCAAGCGGTTGGCGCATCACTTCCAGTACAGTACGCTTGAATTCTGGCAGCTCATCTAGAAACAAAATGCCATTGTGAGCTAAAGAGATTTCTCCCGGCTGTGGGACACCACCACCACCGACTAAAGCAACATCTGAAATGGTATGGTGCGGGCTTCTGAAAGGTCTGTGTGTAATCAGTTCTGCATTGGTACCTAGGCGGCCCGCTACTGAGTGAATCTTGGTGGTTTCTAAGGCCTCGTGCAAGCTTAGTGGAGGTAGGATAGAAGGAAGGCGCTTGGCGAGCATGGTCTTGCCAGCACCCGGCGGACCAATCATAATGACATTATGACCACCAGCTGCTGCTATTTCTAAGGCGCGTTTTATGTTTTCTTGCCCTTGTACATGAGAGAAATCTGCTTCGTAGTTATCTAGGTTGTCGTAGAAATGGTCTCTGGTATCATAAACGACAGGTGCTATCTCTCGTTTGCCTTCTAAAAATTCTACTGCCTCACTTAGGTTTTTTACACCAATTACATCCAGATCGTTGACAATTGCCGCTTCGTTGGCATTTTCTTCGGGTAGAATAAATCCTTTGAATCCCTGTTTCCTTGCTTCAATTGAAATAGGGAGCGATCCTTTGATGGGCCTCAACATACCGTCTAGGGCTAGTTCGCCCATAATCACATATTTATCAAGCGCATCAGCCGTGATTTGACCCGAAGATTTTAGCACACCTAGTGCGATAGGAAGGTCATAAGCCGACCCCTCTTTGCGAATGTCGGCAGGTGCCATGTTGACCACTACCTTTCTGCGCGGCATGCGATAGCCGAAGTACTTGAAGACAGATTCTATCCTGTGCTGACTTTCTTTTACCGCATTATCAGGTAAGCCAGAAAGGTGGAATTTTAAGCCATCGACTATGTTGACTTCAATGGTAATAATTTGCGCATCAACACCATAAACTGCACTGCCGAAGCCTTTACTGAGAATCAAGGGTTTGTTTTTCTATCAATTGAATCAAAATATGAATGACTTTGATATGGATTTCCTGAATTCTATCCGCAAAGCCTAAGTGTGGGACACGTATTTCCACATCAGCTAAATCGGCCAATGCACCACCGTTTTTCCCGGTTAATACTACAACAGTCATCTTTTTCTGCCGAGCCATTTCAACAGCCCGCAAGACATTTTTTGAGTTGCCACTTGTGCTAATGCCCAATAAGACATCTCCTTCTTTACCAAGGCCCTCTATAAAGCGAGAGAAGATGTATTCATACCCAAAGTCATTCGATACACAGGAGATATGGCTTGCGTCAGAAATAGCAATAGCCGGAAGTGCCTTACGGTTTTCGCGATAGCGGCCAGTCAGCTCTTCGGCAAAGTGCATGGCATCACAGTGAGAACCACCATTGCCACAGGAGAATATCTTTCCACCATTATTAATGGCGTCTGACATCACTTTTGCAGCTGCGTCAATCTGAGACAGGTTACTATCATCTGAAAGAAATTGTGCGAGCACTTTTGCTGCCTCTTCCAGCTCTGCTAAGATTAATTGCTGATTGTCCATGTTATAAATATTAGCTGAATAAACTGATTATTATTTAATAAAACAAACTTCGGCGGCGAAGCTATATCGACTGCATGTTGATGAGTTTGTTGTAGATTCCTTTTTGTTGAATGAGTGCTTCATGATTGCCTTGCTCTACAATTTGTCCCTTATCCATAACCAAAATGGTATCGGCATGCTGAATGGTACTTAATCTGTGGGCAATCACTAATGAAGTTCTATTCTTCATCAGGTTGGTCAACGCCTCTTGAACTAGTTTTTCGGATTCTGTATCTAACGCCGATGTTGCTTCATCTAGAATCAATATTGGTGGGTTTTTCATAATGGCCCTCGCAATGCTAAGGCGTTGTCGTTGTCCACCTGAAAGCTTGCCGCCACGTTCTCCCACGTTT
>ERZ651776.4784-NODE-4784-length-12189-cov-4.356589_pt1 | contig 12189 bp, 10 predicted proteins | sample MGYA00514761_ERZ651776 | MGnify/ENA metagenome assembly ERZ651776 | reverse complement strand
CCCCCCTCAGCCTGGATGATCGAGGCCACTCCGAGCCGGCCATACACTGGGTTTGGTGATGACTTACTCCGGGTGGAGAGAAACATGAGGCTGCGGCGCAAGCGAATATTGAGCGTTCTGAAGGAGGGAGAAATCGCGCCTACAGTGAGCATGTATCCACTGCTTGGTGTGCCCAATCCCAACAGAGTTGGCCACTCGGTTGGAGGCCCCGTGACCAAGAGTGAGTACATCTCCGATGAGATTATCAATCCACACCCGAGATTCGCTTGTCTGACGAGAAATATTCGCCTCAGGAGAGGGGCAAACGTTGACATTCGCGTGCCCCTCTTCAGAGACTCTGCCACACCTGAGTTTGCGAACATCTCTGGTGATTGTGACAACTGTGTTTGGGTCTACGGGGATGAGAGGCCTCCCCAGGGTAGAGATTTTGTTTTCACGGGATCCGGACAGTCATCAACGAATCAGAAATGGCGGGTCAATGTGCCCCCGACTGCTGAAGAGCCTGAGCCCCAGGGGCTTTTCTATAGGAGCCTTCCTGGCGTTGCAGTCGCGGATGCTGACTGGCCTAGAAACGGTGACGTCGTAACCGGTTCGGCTGTACTTGGTGGGAAGTGGATCAAGCTCCAGAATGGATATTACCTCCCGATGCTGTCGGAAGACGGGACCACAAGATTCTTAGAGCCTGTCACCGCTTCTGAAGTCGAGGAGAACATGATGAAGACAAACGATGGCATGTTCAATTCCCCGAGTCCGAAGCTCAGGCCTCGATCAACCTCAGGATCCCAGATCCCTAGTATAGACACCATTGTGGAGGGGGATAGTGACGAGACGCCCCCCCCACCTCCACCCTGTACTGAAGGGGTCAAGCCCGCGATACACGCTGACGCGATGGGCTTTGGAATGGGGATGAGCTGCTTGCAGGTCACATTCCAATCGCAGAATCTCGATGAGTCCAGATTCTTGTATGATCAGCTTGCCGTCCTCTCCCCGATTGTAATGGCGCTGTCCGCATCCACGCCCATTCTTAGGGGCCGCCTCGCTGACACTGATTGTCGATGGGGCATTATTTCTGAGTCGGTAGACGATCGAACTCCAGCGGAACGCGGTGTTGCGGTTGAGGACGATAAAGACGACGACGAATTCATGGCCGGAGGCGGGAGGAGGAGACTTTATAAAAGCAGATACGACAGCGCGAGCACATTTTTGTACCAGGGTGCATGCAATCCCACGGGGAAGGACGACAATGTCGATTGTGGTAACCCTACCAGTGACTGTGACGGAAAGGCCGGAATCCAGAACCGCGTCCTGAATAAGTATAATGACGTTCCAGTGCCAACAGACGAAGACCACTATCTGAAACTTCGCCAGAACGGTTGTGACCCGAGTCTAGCCCAGCACATTGCACATCTTTTCACGCGAGATCCCCTCACCATCTTTGAGGGTAATGTTGAGGAGGTTGACGATAGCACGAGCACACTACACTTCGAAAATATCCAGAGTACGAATTGGCAGAGTGTTAGGGTGAGTTGTTTTTGTGGCGGTGGCCGCCGTCCGTCATTCCCCCTGCTGTGATTATTCCAAAATGCTCCATCTTTGTCCGTTTATTTTCACTACCTAACCAACCAATCCTAACACACCTAAACACACTAACTAACACACATAACACATAACGAACACGTCTAAATTCGACCAAATCAAATAAAATAATGCTCGTACTGCACTGCTGCTCTTTGCGTCGCAGTGGAAGCCTCCTCCTCCGCGCAATTCGCCTAATGACCCGCACATCGGTTGGCGGGTCGAACTGCGAACGATTGAGTTGCAACTCACTGATTTTGAAAATGCCGCCTTTGCTGTGTTTTCAGTGCTAGCAACTCGTGTTATTTTGGCGTTTGATTTAAACCTTTACATACCGTTGTCCAGGGTTGACGAAAATATGAGGCGCGCCCATATGCGTGATGCTGTAAACAAGCAGCGCTTCTTCTTTCGCCGACATCTCGCGCCGCTTGAAGAAGGTGACAATGGATATGGCCAAAGCTATGAACCCATTCACAGCAAGCAGAAACCAACAGAATTCGTCGATGGCGAAACGAGCGCCAGCCGCCGCCGAGCGCCTTGCGCCGCAGGTGGTTCGGAGGAGAACTCCTTTGAAGAAATGACGATGGCCGAAATCATAAGTGGGAAGAGTGACTACTTCCCAGGCTTGGTACCCTTGATAAAGGCATACCTAGACATGATTGGTGCGGATAAAATTACCATGAGAAGGGTCTCTGAGTACCTGGACTTGATTGAAAAACGGTCCAAGGGAGAGTTACAGACACCTGCTGCTTATATCAGAGATTTTGTCCGCAATCACCCCGCATATAAGAACGACAGTGTCGTAAGTGAGGAAATTGCTCACGACCTGTTGGTCCGTTCTTGCGAGATAGGGGAGGGAACAACAGCTGCAGTGGAGTTGCTAGGAAACATTGAAATTGAGCCGATTTCTACCGTCAATGCGTTTGACGTGCAGTTGAGGTTTAGGAAGATGAGTGTCGGGGATCGCAACCTACTCATCCGTCGCTACACAAAGCGTGCCTCCTTTGCTGAGGGGGGGGAGAAAGAAGATTTTTAAATAAGTCTCTTGAAGCAAGCAAAAATGGTTTTACTGGGAACTTCAATCTCCATATTTACCATCGAAAATCAGTCGAAAAAATGAAAAAAAATCATCGAAAAATTTCACTTCTTCTTCTTTCCTAACCGTTTTCACGGGAGGAAAGTGCATCGTCATTTGTGCTCTCATCGCATCGAATCTATTCATCCCATTCGCTCCTCTTCCCCACATTTACTTTTAAAAGCCACGACTTCCGACTTTCGTCTCTTCCTCCCCTCTCCATATCCTTAATACGATGGCATCTTTCGCCTCTACAGACGCTCTTCTTCACTCCCTTACACCTCCCCTCCTAACTTCCGTGCTAAAACGTACACTGATTCCATGGTTGAAGTATTTTGATAGCACGATTACGGACTTCTGCAAATCCATTAGCTTGGGTGAACTCTGCAATTTGCCTTCAAACGATTTTTTTCTCCTTTCTGTCCTAGTCCTGCTCTCTGCTGTTATCGCCATTCAGGCATTTCAGATCAGGGATGATCGCCGCATTGCTCGAAAGCTGCGAGGGGTTCACCTTTTGACTACCTCCCGCTTCCCTGTGAAGGTACCTCCTTCAGAGCGAGGTTTTGTTGAAGTAAAGATGAAGCCCGCGCCTCATCAAAAGGGAGACGAGGTATCTGAGCTTGAGTGGGACCTACCAGATTCGTTCGCTCCTTTGCTATCCTCCCCAAATCTTACTGTTACGGGCCTCGAGTCGCTGGACTATGGCAATGGGCTGCGTTCTTGTTCTTTTGGGGACAACAACGGCAACGGCAAGGCTGCCTTTGGCCAGCCTTGGTATAAGCCTTGGGCGTTTCTTTGCAAGCCTCCTCTTGGTAAGCCTCCTCCCCCCCTCGGCGCCGAAAAGGGTGGAGTGAAACTGACACTATTCAACTATGAAACGAACGCAAAAACCAGAGCTGACCAGATTTTCCGCATTCCGCTGCAAAAGAACAACTCCGCTCTGCTTGGGATCTCTCCTCCCCTTTGTGGGAAGCCCTGTACCATCTCTCTATCTGCCTCCGTAACATCCGCTTCCCCCGTCTCTGGTGACATATGCGAGACTCATATCGAGAACGTACACGCCGTGATCCAACCTCCGCTGCCCGTCCATACGATAATCCCGACCTTGTTCTGGGTCACAACGATGTTTGAGGACAGGATTTTGTCCAAGATTTTTCGGGGAATTCATGGCTTTCTGCAATACTGGGGTATCGATTACTCGTCAAACTCAACGAGCACAACTTTTTCGTACCTCTACAAGACGGCTCTGCGCCTCTTCTCAATCCTGGCCTACTACATTTCTCGTCTTCTGATTCTTCTCGAAAATAATTTCATCCGCATTGAATTATCGGAGGTCTCGCTGCTACCGACTGAAGACTGGTCTGCGCCTCTGGTTGCTTTGCCTTCGCCCCCTTCTCTTTCTCTCGCCTTTTCTGGTGTCATCCATCTATCCTTCTTTAATCTTTCCGACAACAACGGCACCTTAAAAAAGGTATCGATAGGTTTCAATCGCGTGACGCTTCCTCGCGTCATCTTACCCCACATCAACGCGACCCTCTCTACTAGCATTAAGAATCGCTCCCCATTTGCTACTGCTGATCCATTGAAACCGTCTGCCTTGTCTAGAATTCTGCCAACTCCTGCAGAAGTTTTTCAATTTGTGAGCGAGGTAGCCAAGGATAGTCGAGTCAGGGTGGGAGAAGTTCGGATTGAACTGGAGAGCTGGTCGGTTCCACTGGTTAAAGGCGGGATCGTTTTCCCCGGTGGAGTGCGTTTTGAGGGAGAGCTAGAGATAGGCGGTAGCTGTAATGACCGCAACAGCGAAAGCTTAGCCGCCGACGGCGATACGTCGTCCACCGATTATGGGGAAGAGGGGAAAGAGGATGTTTCCCAGCCTCTGTGGAACATTAGGATAAAGAACGTCGAGTCCACGTGCTCCCATGACACCATAACTTTCAAGACGACCAACAGTGGCGGTGAAGGGGCTGGCCTATCGATTAAACAGGATTTCGGGGCGAGGAGAGAAAAGGACAGCAGCTTCTTTGCTGTGGACGGGTTTGGCAGTATTGGTTTGGTTGAACATGAGAAAGATGGCTCGCCTGGCAGGCGGGGCAAGGTCAAAATCCGCCGACGCTCTCTGACTGAGCTCCTCACATCTGCGGTGACCAATAGCATCAATGCCAACACGAGCAGCAACAAATTCGTCCCTCCCACGGAACTTGCGTACTCTTTTAGTCTTATCATTTCTCCTGAGAGCCGAATCGGAAATATTGTCGCGACAGGCTCGGGATATCACCCCCTAATGAGCGTCGATGCTAAGCAGAACCTTCTGAATGCGAACTCCGTCTCCTTCCAGGGCTTCAGGATCCCCAGTGGCACCATTAGGAGCGATGATGCGCGCATTACCCTCCTTGGAGACGGTGTCAGGTGGTTCAAAAAGCGAGACTTTTTAAAGACCCTCCCTGTCCTCGAACTCCGCTCGGGGTGGCGCGCGCTGCACGTGGCCCCGAAGAAGAATGCGACGAAGCACAACACAATCTTTGGCGAGGGAGGTGCCGCTGAGATAAGTATTATTGGGGGCTGTCGCGACGCTAATTTGGACTGTGAAATTGAAGGGGTTAAATTTGTTCTCAAGCCGACTGGCAAGGATGAATCATTCTGCGCCTTTAGGTTTGCGTCCTCGGCACCATTTCCTCACTTTCCCGAGCTTGGATTGGAGGAGAACGAGCACGCCTTTTTTGATGGAAGTGGTGGCGGCGTAATCAAGGGGATTATAAAATTGCACCTTCACAACGGTAACGAGCTCAAGGCGGAAGATCTTCAAATGTTCGGAGTCGACAAAAGTGGCGGCGAGAGGAGGACTCTGACCACCAACGGGACTTGGTTTGAGTGTAAATTGTTGAAAGACTGGTTTGTGCGACTTGGCAAAGACGTGAACGACGACGAAGAGAACAAGCTTGTGCTGCATATACCGAGTGATCTTTGTCTCAGGACAGAGGTTTTGAGTAGTTTGACGACGATGGACATGGAGGGCGGAGCCAAGTGTGTATTTGGGTGGACTATGGGTGGCAAATCTCCTCAGCTTTACAGAACCAAACAAGTGAGCAAAAAGAAGGTCGACATACTACTGCCTCCTCTCCGAGAGGGTAGGTTTAACTTTATTGTCAATAGTATCGGAGGGGTCAAAATTACTAGGGCAGAGATCTTGAACCCTAGCGGTGCGGAAAAGACGGACTTGGAGCATGCGCACCTTTTCGATTGGAAGTTCTTCAACGCGCTCATCGACCCCAGCAGCGATCCCGCGGGGGCAAGTGGTCGCCTTTACGATGTATTTGTGAATCACAAACCGACAATGTCTGTAGTAATCGAGTGCGTCTCTCTCCTGAGCGAACCACTGAGCAGCTTCCTCAACCACGTCATGAAGGCTGCTTACCGTGCCCGAGACATTTTCAAGGCCGAAGGTGTGAAGGAGATCAAAAATGCCATTCCGCATGCAAATATGGCTAGGTTATTTAGCCTACTGCTGTCGAATGATACCCAGCTGATTGATCGACTTTCGCCCATCATCAAGGGTGTCATCGATGGCGAGGGACTTGATTGCGAAGGAGTCAAAGAATTGCTTCAGGAGAATTTAGATGGGGACTGGGGCGGTTACGAAAAATGGAGGTAAGTGCTTGGGATTGGCGTGGAGGGTTAACGTGGATGAATCCTGCTGGAGTCGAGGTACGCTTACTCACAACCACCCAAACCGCTGTCATCAATCATCGACGGCAATTTTTATTTCATTTCCTTTATTTATTTACCAGCAACGAAATTGACCGCGCGATCAAATTTGCTGCCCTTGCACTGAACCCAATCGAGTGTCCCCCTCAGTACCATGAGAAAGACGTTGTCCCGCTGAGCCAGTCTGAGCTTTACAATGAGAGCTATAAGAAGTTTGTTCCGAGTGCCAGCGTAATCTATGCCACCTTGCTGTCTCACCGAAACCAGCCACTAAATCGGAAATTCGGAAGAACGTTGGCACGCGTCGCACCTTACCTTACCTTTCAGCAGGTTGACTATATTTTGACCGTACGTCCGGACCCGTTCATGGACTGGGGTGAAATCAACAACCACAGTTTTAGGCGAATCAAATATATCCACAGCGTGAAAAAGAAGGTGAAGGAGATCGGAGAAAACTATGGTGGTCTCTCATTCCTACCCCAATCATTTCTGGTTTCCATCTTTCTTGGGGAGGCCACGCGGGGCAGTTTAGACATTAGTACCAGCGATATCGATGATGACGACGACAATGACGACGATGACGACAGGAAATCGCCTTCCTTCAGACGTTCCAGGTTGTACAAGAGCTCCTCGAATCTCCGCGCTGCTGCGCAGAGTGTATCCCCTAGAAAGACCAAACATAGAGTCCAGTACCGTCAAAGAAGCGAAAACGACCTGCCGAGTCTCGCAGCACGCAGCACCCGAGGATTCAATGTGGCTTTTGAGAATGAGAACGAGAACGAGAACGAGAACGAGAACGACGACGAGGGTGAGGAACAGTACCAACTCGCAACCTCACTCCTCGGACCCAGCGATGTCGCTGTCTTGATTCAGGCAGGTCTTGCATCCCCAGTGCAGAGCAGCGTGGTACAATTGAACCAGAGGATTTTAATTAATCTTGTGGACAGTCAGCCGTCCAGGTGAGTGATATTGGGTTGGTGTGGAAGGAACATAATTCCGGGGGTTTGGTTTCGTAAAATATTTATTGTATTGGTGGTTGTTCCTTTTATTGACTAACTTGTTTTGCGACGTCATTTTTTTGGACGCTTATAGCTTTGCGATGGCCGTCTTAGCCAGCATTGGTCAGGGAAGCGCTCGTATACTCGCGGGCGCTCTTATGGCCCTCCTCGAGCTTGACCAATCCGCCTTCAACGAGGGAAATGTCATAGACATGGTGGCACTGATCAGCGCATGGACGGGCATCGTCATCCCGGCAAGGAGAGATTACATGGCGGGTGGCAGGCTTGCGCGGCAGAGCTACTACGAAGCTTTGTACACAGTGAGTGGGTCGATTCTGACGGAGGCCAATGAGTATTTATCCCTTCGCAACCACCTTCAGAGGGTAGCAGACGTCAGGCCAGCCAATGCCCCCCCCGAGAGGAGCGTGTTGTTCGACATGAGTATATGCGAAGGCGAGCTGAGAGTGGTAGCAGACAGGGCAGAGAGGCTCATCAGGGAGGCGGATGGCCTTTGCAGTGATTGGAATGAAAGGAGGGGTGTCAAAAGGGAAGAGTGTATAGCAGCTTATGAGGAGGCAAACAAGGCCTGCCGCGAACTTCTCAAGGTGGACAATTTGGCCTTTCAGATTCCTTTCTTCAAGAGCTACTACCGTCGCAACTACGACGCCCTGGTTATTTTGACCGTAGTAAACAACGTGCTGGAAGATGTTGACGAGGTCAGAGCCTGGTTGGTTGCAACTTTGAGAGGGTTGAGGGCTGAAATGCAAAACTACGCCTCGGCCGCCGTTGGCACGCCAATAGGATCACCATCAGGGTCGGTGTTAGCGTCAGCGTCATCGCCGACGAAGCAAGCTCAAGGGAGACATAGACCCGAACTCTCCACAATCGACGAGCGTATTTTCACCTCCCCCCAAGCAGCCTCCGCTAACCACCATCGTGAGCTGGTGTCTGCGGTGATAGAGTTGGTATTCCACGACGAGGGGGAGAGGCAGACTTTGAGGAGAGACGGAATTAACTATCTCTTGATGGGAGAGGGGGAGGAGAAAAGGTACGATTTCACCATCATCGCGGCGATGGGGGTCATCACGGAGGGAAAGAGAGGCACAGAAATGGAGGATAGCTTTGAGCGCCTGAAGGTCAAGAGGGGGATTGATACAATCAGGGCAGACACGGGGACTGCGAGAAGCTTTGAGTTCAACGGTAGTAAGGTGAGTCATGATGTGACTTTGGGCTGACTGAGCTCAAATCAAACCTCACCCATCGTATTACTTTTTTTTTTTCAAATATCCCCCCCACACGCACACACAAGATTGAGGAAGCTATCGAAATGTGCACGACAGACTTTGCGTACGTCGGCTACTCTCAGGGTTGCGCTAACAGCATATTTGCGGAGAGCACGATGGCGACTGGTACGCCCCTCCAGCAGAAGAAGATTAAGGGCCTAAAGGCCCGTCAGCTACTCTTCTCGGCAGCAAACGGGAGCCCCCACGGGAGTTGCACCAATCTCAAGGCACAGCGACTCATCAAGATGGGAGAAGAGGCGCTGAAGGAGAGGCAGGGGTTCGTCAGTAACGAATTCATCGACGCAGTCCTTAAAGGACTGTTCGTCGCCATGGACAGCAGTGGATTTCAGAAACTCGTGGGGGGGGCTAACAGCCTCCTCCCAGAGGGGGTAAGGGACTTGTGGCGAGAAGCCAATAATTTGTGCGTACCAACCAACGTGCTTCGGGGAGTTATAGGGAGTCACAATACGCCCGAGGCGCTTCTCATGCTCAGCAACGTGCTCACTAAGCAGATAGGCAACGGCTCACACGACAGTCAGGTGAGCGTTGACGACGCCGTCGGATCGCCCCGGCACCTCAGCAACAGGAACGGGGACAGGATGAAGAGCTGCGACATGGGGGGTAGCGTACTCAGTGTGCACCACTGGGCTCCACTGAAGAAGGAGGTTTCGTACGTCACCACAGAAGAGGACGTCACGAAAAAGAGCTTCGGGGTAGCATGCGACGCCTTCGTTTTTCCAATGGTGGAAGTCGGTGCGAGGTTCGGTTTTGTCAGAGAAAAAAAGAGAGGGTGAGAGGATAGAAAAATAAGCTAAATGAAATGGAAATTGAAGGATAGGAGGATAGTAGTTTTCTTGGTGGACGCTTGCTGTCCGTTTCGCTGTAACTACCAAAGCGTTCGTTTCCATTTCAATTTTATTTTTTTCCCCTCTAATTCTGGAGATTGCCGTCATCCTCCATGGCAGCGAGGGCGATATCCTCCATCTCTCCGATGTCCGAGCCTCTATTCCCCCCCATGAGACTCCCCTTGAGGAGGCACTTGATCCAGTCAAGGCGCAACTCCTCATTGGAGCACCTTAGCTCCCAGTCCCTCTCTGTACCCCCGACGCTCTCGAGCATGAGCCCCCACTCAAAGTCTTGCGGGTTGACCATGACCTCGTATCCCCCCAGTCGGATCGGGTTTTTCTCGTTCCGGGCAGGCTTTCCGGCGGTGTGCTCTTCCTGGCTCGTCCAGTAAAGGAGGGTGGAGTTGGAAAGGACGAAATAACGCTTCTTCCAGGGGTCGCCGTGGATGTATTGCATGCCACCCTTATTCTGTGATTTTTTTAACAAGTACCCCGAGATGTTATGGTTTTCAGAAGCGCGGGGGCCATTGCTGGAAGAAGGGAGAAGGGAGAAGGGAGTAGGAGTGAGCGAGTCATTCTGTTGAGAGAACGACGACTACTTTGATGATGAACGACGAAATTGATTGTAAACTCTTTTACTCACCTATGCCTCCTCAATTTCTCCATGAAATTTTCAGGATTCCTCCCCTTACTCTTCTTCCCGCTCCCCTTCCCCTTCTTCCCTCCCCCCTTGTTGAAGAGGCTCTGGTCGAGTTCGATAACCTTCTCCCCAGATATCTCCTGCACGAACGGCAAACTCGGCCTGAGATCCAACTCATCCGGGCTCAGCGCGTGGAACCTCCTATGCATCCTGAGGAGCACGTGGACGGCGTAGAGCCCCCCCAAAAACATCATGAGCGTTGCGATGTACGTGTAGGGCTCGACGGTCGTGAAGTCGGACGGGCCGTCGGCCTCCCCCCCGTTGTCGATCACCCAGAAGGCGACCATGCACTGCAGGGCGAAGAAGAGGAGGGAGAGGGTGAAGGAGCCAAAGATCTGACGCTGCTCGCGGATCATGCCGTAGTAAGCTTTGGCCATGGAACCGCGGGGGCCCCGGAGGGCGAGGCCAGGGCCCCACACCGTCACAAACGTGGCGTTCAGGATGCACGACAGAGAAGAGGAGAGGGAGAGGGAGGAGAACAGGAAGAACAGCCACCTGATGGAGGGGCTGATGGAGTGGCTGAACGAGAGGCTGGTGAGGCTGGTGAGGGAGAAGCCGCCGATAAGGGCGGACTGGGTGCCGAGGGCGGTGTATTTGTTCGTGATATAGTTAAGCTCCTTCTCGCGGATTTGGAGCATGAGGCGGATGGCGCGGTTCTCCAGGGCGACATTCTCCGCCGAAAGCATGGCAGGAGGACGGGCGGTGGGGGCAAGAGGGGGGGAAGAGGGAGGAAGTAGAGAGGCGTCGAGGGGGGAGAGAGAAGGGAGAGAGGGATGATGGGTCTTGTTTTGGATGTTTGGTGAAAGGGAAGACTATTAAATCTTATGGGAGTGAAGTTGGATTTATTTTGCGTTGAAAAAGCTCAAGTCTTTATCTCGCAATGTGCAACGAGCTAATTTCCACGAAAACCGTCTTGCGTGTCCTCTTCTTTCATTCTCTCGTCCCTCACAAGCAAGAATCCCCCCCCCCCCCCCCCCCCCCCCCCCCCCCCCCCCCCCCCCCCCCTGGGCATTTCTATCCCCCTCCCCCCAACTATACTTCTCAGACCTCAGATCCCCAGCAAAACTTTCGGTTGTCCCTAACAAACATAGCAAAGGGACCTTGCAGAGGCCCAGGGCGAAAGTATCGATCGCTTGAAAGTGTAAGGTCGCGCCGTGTGTGCCGGAACATTTTGTACAGCGGAAAGACGAATAACATAGGATGAGTAGTTCTCTCGGGGTAAGTAAATGTTCAAAGTTAAGTTAGTTTGTAGTAGTAGTGCTTCTTCACTTTCCTTCCTTTCCCATCACTTCAGTTTGTCACGTGTCGTTTTGTCACGTTCCCTTCCCTTCCTTTCACTTTGACGTTCACGTTCACGTTCAGCGTGTGGTTTCAGTTTTTCACTCCTCCCCAAGGAAGTACCTCCTCGCCTCCCCCTCCTCAATCTCCACATCGAACTCTTCAGCAATTTCCGTTTTGTTTTCTTTACGCGACCCCCTGATCAAGACCGCATTGTAAGTAATCAGTCCGCTGAAGAACACCAAGCCTTCCCACAATTCAATCCGCAAATCCCACGAAAAGACTATAAGTATTATCGTAGCCAACAGCATAATGGGCCAGTCAAACACGACGGTAGATCTGCGCACGGCCATCGGGAAGAACATGGCAGAAATTCCAAGCACCAAGGCCAGGTTCGCGATATTACTTCCTACTACATTACCAACGGATATGTCTGGATGACCGTCGAGGGCCGCGTTTAAGCTCACCACCAGCTCAGGGAAGGACGTCCCAAAACTCACTACTGTGAGCCCAATGACCAATGAACTGATCCTGAGATAGAGGGCCAATTTAACCGAACTGCGGACGAGGAAGTCGCCGCCGATGATCAAGATTAAGAGTCCGCCTATGAGCTGAACCCAATCGAGCACCATTACTCTTTATCGTTTTCTTGTTCCACTTTTTGCTTCACATCATTCACGCTATCGGTGATGTCGCGTTGGATGTCTTCAGCAGCATTTTTGAATTGACGTAT
>ERZ651776.4783-NODE-4783-length-12190-cov-3.043672_pt1 | contig 12190 bp, 11 predicted proteins | sample MGYA00514761_ERZ651776 | MGnify/ENA metagenome assembly ERZ651776 | reverse complement strand
TATTCTTCTCTACGAATTCTTTATTATATCTCTTCACTTCTTTCGCAATAACTTCAGAAGGATAGACACGCCCATTGCGATTCTTGAGGTCGCCTTGCATAAAAACGCCTTCAATGAAGTAGTTTTTAGGCTTACCATCTTCATCAGCTTCTGTGATGTATTTAACATCATCGTTTACTTCGCAAATTAATTTCATTGCCTTGTCCTAACCGTTTGAAACTGGTGTTCTGTAAACATGGTTACAGGCTGCGTTTAGACTGATGTGTATTTCTTGGTCGCCATCATCACCATCTCTGAGTGCGCCAACATCTACCATAACAGTAGCACCTGGACCAACAGTAATCATCTTAGTGACCGCAGTGCTGTTTGCACCAAACTCTACATTCGCAACATCGGTTGTGTTACTATTGTAAATTCTTTGAATTCTACTATCAGTAATTTGAGCATGATCAGTTGTTACTGCTACTGTGTTTGCTACAATTTTGATTGCTGCCATTGCTCTCTCCCTTACATTGCTTGCTTGGCGAATGCAAGAATTTCACCATATGATTTTTTATCTTGCATCATTTTTTTAATCATCGTCTTTGCATTTGCTGGGTTCAGCGAATTGTATAGGCCGTTCAGAGCAGAAGCATCATCCTTTGAGATTTTTACCATACTGCCATCATTAAGTTTTTGATTGGTAGCATTAATCTTGAACGCTTCATCAAGTTCAACTTCTTCTTGAATGCCTCTTTTCTTCATTTCTTTTTTAAGACGTTTAATCTCAAATTGTATGGCAGGACTATCTCCACGGGTTTTTAGCGACTTTTCCATCTGTGATAATTTACTTTTAAGTACATCATCAGACATTTTTGCCGGATTTGCTTCATCAAGGCCAACTTCTTCCATAACCTTTACTGTAGCTTTGGGAAGAGGTTTAATCTTCTTGTTGATTTTTAGTTTAGTCATAGCTTTTTGAATTGCCATTTTTTCACTAGCAGCGGTTACTGTTGCTCTACTGCCATCAATATCAACTTGATATGTTTGCGGACCAGCTTTCTTGCCTCTATCACGCATTATATCAGTCGTTTTCATTTTAGGAGCTTTTTCATCAAGTCCTTCCTTCCTCATCTTATTAATCTCAGCACCCTTCATATTGTGCTTCGTAATAAGTTTTGTAACTGCGCTTTGAGTTACGAAAGGAATGTCTGCTTTAACTAACTTCATAAGCATTGCTTTATCGTCAGCAAACTTATCCATAATAGCAGATAGCTTCTTAGCGTTATCTAAACTGATTTTCTTACCACGCATTGGCTCATATGCTTTTTTGAGTTGAGCAATACCTGCTGCGCTTTCATCTAGTTCTTCGTTTGGACCATAGCCCTTTGGTGTAACATCTTTAGCGTTAGACTTCTTTTTAGAAGGAACTTGCATTCTCTTCATAAAATCTTTGCCTAACCGCTTCTTCACTTCTGGTGTAAAATCTCCATCTTTTCCAATATACTTGGCAAGATGTGGAGGTAGGGCTTCATCAAGGTCAACAGATTCGCTCATCGCTTGCTTTGTAGCAGTAGCATACATTACAGCCTTCCAGCTTTCGCCATAGCGAGACTGTAGCTTCTCTTTGTCCTTCTTCATAGCCATAACGATTTCTTCCCGCTTCTTCTCTTGAGCAGGAGTCATTTTCTCGTTTTCTTCATTCATTTTGCATTCACAAACTTCACATCCACAGGTTTCACACTTACACTTAGTAATATTTTCTTCATAAACAGCAGCGTCTTTACCTTCTTCACTATCAGCAATACGCTTCTTCTTTGCAGGAGACTTCTTTGTACCCTTATTGATTTCGGCATCGTTTAGTGGATAATCGATGGTGTCAACAACGTGTTTGTCCTTAAACCGTTTCTCGCCAGCAGCTTTTGGCTGTAGCACTTCTTCTAAATCTTTAAAGGATAGCATTTGTGGTTTCCTTATAATATGTTTTCTATTCTTCTGCGCTATCAATTTCTGGCTCATCGTCGAGGTCAACATCTAAATCCAAGTCTTCCTCTTCGGCACCATTCATCATCTGCTGTGCGATAACTTCTCTTCTAGCATCAATTGCAGCACCAAGTTTGTCTTGCATCACGCTTTGAAAAGCGTCTTTAAAATCATTTGGTTCGTTTTCATGTGCATGTTTCAATAAATCTACTACGCTATGTTCTGCCATCATATTAACTCCATATATTTATAATCATTAAGATTGTTCAGGTTCTTGTTCATCCGCTTCATTGTCATCCATTTCATCCTCAAAGTCATCACCGTTTTCTTCACCCTCTTTTTTAATCTGTTCATCAATTTCTTTCATTTCATCTTCTGACTGTTGAAGAACGTTCATGCGAACCCACTTTTCAGAATAATACTTGCCTGTGTATTCGTCAATCTCAGCAACAATTTGTAGTCTATTTTGTAGAACTTCAGCCTGCTTTAATTCTTCAAAGTGGTTATCATGCATAAAGTCATAGCGAAGGCCTGCTTTGATATCAGCCCAATCTTCTGGTGCAATCACACCCTTTAGAATCAACTGCTTTTCAAGAACCTTGTTGAATAGCATAGAGAAGCGATTACGAAGACGATTAATAAACTTAGAAAATTTAACTTCATCTCTTGTGATTTCAGAAGCTCTGCCGAGAGAGAAGCCATTTTCTGTATCGAGTCTTGAAATGGGAACATTAAGCGATTGATATACCTTCTTTTGAAAATATAAAATATCATCCATCTCACCAAGATTTTGACCACCTGGAAGAGTTGTGATTTCTGTACCTCTACCACCTTCTCTTCTTGGAAGCCAGAAGTCTTCTAGCATTGTCATAAACTTACGGTCGTCACGAACTTCACCGGTAGATGCATCATAAACAAGCCTGTTCTTGTGCTTTGCCATCATGTCTCTTAGATATTGCTCTGCCTTCATCTTAGGCAAGTTACCAACATCAATATAGAAGATACGACGCTCTGGCGCACGAGAGATACGATAGATAACAGCAGCATCTTCAAGCATTCTCAACTGATTCATAGGCTTGATTGCCTTATGTAGATGAGAAAGAACGAGAGAATTATTTTCGTTTAGAATACCAGACGTTGTATGAACAATCGAGTCTATTGCAATCTTGATACCTTTTGTACCATCCATTCCACCAGCAGAGCCTACCGAAGCAGCACTTGCAGTGTTGAATCCCTTTTCATTGTAAACGTAATATTCATTCTTTACTTTTTGAAGTGAAATTTCACCTTCACGCTTCTGTTCAACTTCTTTTATCTTACGAATCTTTCTTGGGTCAATGAAACGAAGTTCTTTGATACCCTCACGGACGTTTGTGTCATCGATGATTGCGTGATAGTAAAGTCTACCATCAACATACCACTTCTGAAAAACATCATAACCGATATTGGAAAAATCTAACAAGCGAATAACTTCATCAAACTCTTCACGAATTCTCTTTTTAATTGTATCAGGTTGTTCTAAGTCGTCAGTAACGCACTCAACGACCTTTCTATCATCAGTCACCACAACTGCTTCATTTACAATATCTTCAACTGCTCTTTGAACTTCGGGCTGTTGTACCATATTGCGATATTTTGTGACAAGCTCTGCTTCATTCTTTGCAGAACCTTCTAGATCGACATATGTGCCATATGCACCACCAGCAGTTACAACTGTAGCGCCGTCGTCATCCATCGGAGGAGCGAATGATTCAATGCTTTCTGCATTTTCTTTTTTTCTTTTAATTTCAAAGCCGAATAGATTTCTTGCCATACTGATATTATACCTCTATAGATTGGAGGGGACTGGATGTACCAGCCCCCATATGAATCTATTTATATTAGGCGGTTGAGTTGCCTGTTACGCCACCAGAGACTTCCCAGAAGTCGTATTGGAAAGTAACTGTAAATTCTTCAATCGCATCAGTTGTTTCCCAAGCCATTTCAATAGCAGAAACTTCAGTTGGAAACATACCATTAAAAGTATACTCACGAATAGGAACACCAGTCTTTGAGAACTGCGTAATCTGAGCATTAGACTTATATAGTAGAGGTGAAGCAGAACCAAACTCACGAATGTTACCAGCGTGAGAGTTGATTGAGTTTGACCACTGTTCCATTGCGTTACGAATGAGAAAGTCTTCATCGTTGATGATAGTGACTGTCCATTCAGCGAATGTTCTGTCACCAGCAACTTTAATCTTGCGACCAAAATATGGCACTTCAATCACACCTGTTGTAGATGCTGGTATCTGTGCTGCTTTGACCATGAATGGGACTTTAATGTCGCCTGCACCGTTTGCTGGGTTAGCAATTTGTACTTGGAAGAGCGATGCTCTCGCTCCCCCTAGCACTAATTGGCTTCTAATCTCTTGAATGTTGAAAGCCATTTATATTAACTCCTTTGTTTAATACTATTTATCGTTTTTATTAGAACTTACCTACGATTTCTTCAAACTCTACGCCAGTTCTAACAGCTACGAAGTTCAACTGAATGAAGTTGATTGATCTAGCAGGCTTAACATAAATGTCGCCGATAAACTCATTGCGGTCAATAACTTCACTTGTATTGTTTGATGTATCACAAACAACACTGAAGTCAAAGATACCACGACGACCCTGTACGTCACGAAGGAATGGCTCAACTAGATTGCGGAACTGTGCCCGTGTAAACTCATCGTTGAACTCGAAGAGTGAATACTTAGCGGCAGTCGCAATCGCTTTTTCAAGCACGATAAAGAGACGACGAACGTTGATACGATCAAATGCGCTTGGTTTATCAAGCAATGTCTTATCACCAAAAAGAAGCGTACCTTGACCAGACTGTGTAATCACTGGATTTACACCAGCTTTATAGAGTTGGTCACGTTCGCCTTTTTTAGGATTGTATGCTAGTTTGACAACGTTCTTGATGATACCACGATTGTAACCAGCAGGTGAATACCATGGGTCACGAGTGTCATCTGTGCGAACGCAAAGACCAGCAATGTCACCATTGAGTGGAACATAGCGGAACTTATCGTTATATTTGTCATACTGATATTTGTAACCAGAGTCAACAACAGCGTATGATGATTGAGTTAGAGCAGCTTCAAATGCTAGAACCTGATCAAGTTCAGCACCGAGTGCTTGCTCAACAACATCACTGCGTTCTGGTGAGACGAATACAACGCAATCTTTACGAACTTCAGCGATATTATCGATGAGATAGTTAGCGATAACTGTGTTCGCTTTACCAGCAAGAACAAGAGAGATATCAATCTCTTCTGCATTCTGATAGAGGTCGATACCTCTAGCAAGTCTTGAAAGAGCAATTGTTGATTCGGTGCCGTTCGTGCCTTCAGAACCATTTGTGAATGATGTGTAGTTAGCACCATCAGCAAGTGAAGCAGCAGTTGTCCAAATGTAGTTTGAACGCTCGTTGATTACATCCTTGTAGAAAATCGAATTACCTTGGTCATCTAAGTCACCATCTGTTCTACTAACATCAGCGTAGACTTCGAGGATTGTGTTTGCTGTACCAGAGATACCACCATCTTCGTCAACAACGACGATATGAGAGTTAGAAGTACCAGGCGCACCATCGACGTTCAGATAATGTGCCCACTTACGAGTTGCTGCCGTAGGTGAAGTGTCTGATAGACGATATGCTGGAGCAAAAGTGATAACACCAGCATCATCACCATCAAGTGCTGTTGATACAACGGTTAAATCTTGAAATCCAATAGTTGAACTACCAACACGAAGAATGTCGCCAGCAGTTAGATTTGTTGTGCCGTTTGAACCACCAACAGTTGAATTTAACTGCGTATTAGCGCATCCAACTGTTGTAGCGCCTGTAGAGATGCCTGTTGAAAGTGTAATTGCTTCAGAGAAGTCTGCACTGTCAAAGCATACTGAGATTTTTAGATTGTTACCCCATGTGCCTGCTGATTGAGCGACGAACTCGCCTTGACCAGAAAGTGCTTCTGATTCTGTGCGTGTTTCGATGAGAATTGTTGTGTTACCAGAAGCAGAAGCAGTTACAGCATCTGCGGCTGTGACACGAGTAACGTATAATTTGTTACCATATGATAGAAAGTTAGAGGCAGTTAAGAATGTTTCAAAGTTGTTTGAATTTGGTTTACCGTAACGAGCAACTAAATCTTCCTCAGAAGTGATAAGAGTTGTTTGCTCTACTTGACCTTGTGTAAAAGTGCCGACAATGACACCTTCTGTTGTTGATACGGCAGGAACTACGGTCGAGAGATCAATCTCCGACACATTAACACCTGGGCTTACTTGAAATGGCATAGTTCATTTCTCCTTGTAATAGAGATTTATCGATTGTTTTTATTATTTATAAAAAACGATATTTTACTGAGCCGATAACCATCCTCCATCCCCACGATCAACATGAACAATGTCTTGTGTTGTTTCATTGTTACCAGCATCATAGAAACCAAAAGGCAAGAGGTCTTGCATCATTTGTTCTTCGCTTCGTTGCCTCAGTTTCGTAAGAGTATTGATATCTGTAATCTGACTAAAATATTGTTGTGATGATAGCCAAGCGAACAGAACGAGACACATAACTAAATCGTCATGGCTTCCAGATTCTGCTTCGTAGCTATTTCCTTTTCTAGAAAACTTTGAAAGTTCATTGATAGTGTCAAAGTCGTTAATAATAATTTGGTCTTGCTCTATCATCATTTTTAGAATAGAGCATCCAGTAGCCTTTACTGATTTTGTTGTTCGAACACCTTTATCATTATTTTTACCACTAAATCCGCTTGATATTCTCTTACCAGACCTACCAGCAGATTCAGTTGATATTAAATTTTCAATTTCGTATTCATAATATAGCAAATCGGACACTTGTCCACCAATATCGTTTATCTCAACTAGAGTATGTGCATTATTATAATATGTTGTCATTCTATGTATAATATCTGTATATTCAATGGGAGTGACGAAACTATCTTTATATACACATACTTGCTGATATGGCATTGCTGTAATATCGATGATTTGAAAGGCTGAATAGTCTAAACCTTTACCTCTTGACACATCAACCACACAAGCATACATTCTATCTTTTTGCGGTTGCTCATATACTTTGATACCGGCTTGGTCTTGAATGGGTGTTTTGTGAAATAACTGCTTGAGTTTAGACCCGTCAATAAGTGTGCCAGAACTACCAAGAAACTCACATTCAAACTCTTGTGAAAACTTCTGTGAATCAAAGTCCATAGAAGCAAGGGTTTCTTTCTTCCATTTGTCACCTCGACCCGGTACTTTATACCAAGGAACTTCTACAAAAGCATATCCATTACGTTCTTCTTTTGCCCCTTCAAACGTCTTATAGAAGTGATTGAGACCATTTGGAGTAGAGGTTAGTAGAATTTTTGTTGTCTCACCAGAAGAGATTGTTGGAAAGACTGAAGCAAAGAATGAATCCCAGTTATCAACGAAAGCAGTTTCGTCAATATAGAGATATGATACAGACTTACCACGAATAGCGCTACTGCTTGTTGCAGTAGCAATAATCTTACATCCATTCTCAAACTCAACAGAGCCTTTGTTCCACTCGACAACGCCTTGTTGAATCCATTTTGGAAGTGCTTCAAAGGCAATCTTGATACGATCAAGAATCTCTCTAGCAGCATCACCTTTGTTAGCGAGCAATGCTACTGTCTTATGTTCTTGAAACAAAATGTAATGAAGAATGAGAACGGCAGCGGTTGTCGTCTTACCTGCTTGTCTTGAGGTATTGACAATAACATTTCTGGAGTCTTGAGATTTTTCTATGATTTCTTTTTGATAATCATATAGCACAATAGGAATAAGACCGTGGTCAACGTGAACGATTTGAATATACTTTTCAGCAAAGTAGACCACATCTTTTGCACACTTGACATACTCGCTTAAAAGTTCTTGAGTCCATTCAATCTGAATGTCTTTTCTTTTTAGATTTGCATTTCCATTATAACCAAGTCTTTCGATACTCATTACAGTTCTTTCAACGCTTTCTGTAAGTCGGCTGTCGAACCAACAAACAGATTATTATTCACTGTCTGTGGTCCACCAAAGTCTTCTTTGGGAGCGAGTTCCTGCTTCTTTTTAGAAAGGTCTAGAAGGTCTTTGTTAGCATTTACAAGAGTAGTCATCAATGTAGAAACAACTTCATACGCTCTTGGATGCTCTGAAGCACGAGCAACGTCCATCATTTGCTCAAGTGCATGGTTGCCTTGCTCAATGACAGTATATAAATTTTCTCTTGTATATTTGAAGTCGTTCTCAATATCATTATCTGTCTTTTCAGGTACGATGATCGAAACGCTTTCGTGCTTTACTGGTTCTAAACCTAAAGCATCAGTGATAGTATCATCATCCATCTAACTATCCTCTACAATAACAATGTATGCCCAATCGTCGTCTTTGTTGATTAGTGAGTGGTCAATCGATTCATTGTCTGGTACTGAGATTGTAACTGTTGGTGTCGTTGAGTAACCGGAGCCACCACTCGTAAGAATAATTTCACGAATACCATCGTTGATAACATTAGCGCTTGCTGTTGCAGTGTTACTACCCGAATTAGGAGCAGAGATTGTAACAGTAGCGCTATTGTAACCAATACCATTGTTGAGAATTTCAAACGATGATACACTATCACCAGATATCTGAGCATTTGCTGTAGCACGAACTGTTTGGCTTGAAACAAACCCTGCTGGGTCACCATTTGCTAGTAAGCCTGGGAATACCTTGACGCTTTCCATTGAACTATTAGAATAATCACCATTTGCAAACTGGCTATAGAAGTTGACGTTAGCAAACTTGATGATTTTCTTAGTGGTGACTGGACCAAAGAAGTAACCCTTCATTGTGAAGGTTAGCGTCCAAATCACAACTCGCCTTGTATTGAAATCCCCATCATATACTTCTTCACTAGTGACAGAATTCATAATTGTGGGTATGTCAAAATATTCGTCTAAAGCATCGACAAGTTTGACAGAAGCAGTCCATTCTGGTTTGAAGAACGGCAATATCTGCTCTAGAATCTTAGTACCATCTTCAGAATACTTTGCCATAATAGACAAGGTGAAGTCCATGTTGTATGGTGCTGGTGCAAACTGAGTCGTTAAAATGTTATTATTAGCTGATGATGTTTTCGTGTTACGAACTCTACCAGTCAATCTACGGTCTGGATCGTATGATACGTTTGTCATTTCAAACGACATACGAGGCAATGAGACTGATGCTGGGCTATTCAGACTTGGGTCGCCTTCAATCCTTGCAAGAAACTTCTGCATTGGACCATAAGCGATAGGAACACGAAATTGTTTTTTAGTCACACTACTGTTATTTTCACGAGAGATTAGAATCTCGTTGAATAACGTACCAAATACCGTGACATATCTGCGAAGAGAACCATGATAAAAACTATGACCAAACATTAGAACCTACCTCCTTCAGAGAAAGGATCAGCTTCAGAGAAGTCGATGATACTATCCGCTGCTGTTTCAAAGGTGCTGTTGTCAGCAAATGAGTCTTGTGTTTCAAGATACTCAATCGATGTGTTAGAAGTTGTTTCAAAACCAGCAAACAATGTATCAATCTCTGCTACACCTGTGCTGAAAGTCTCTTGTGAATATTCAAACATTTCACATCTCAAATCGTACATCTGTAGAGCGCCCATCTGATAGAACACTGGTTCATGCTCAACAAACTTAATCTCAAACATCTTCTTGTTGAGTGGGAAGTAAATTAAGTCACCTTCGAGTGGTCTATCGTTTCCTGTATAGGTTGACACGTCCAATTCAAATGTTCTTCTGGCAATCGTCAGTGTCATCTCATCACGAATCTCTAATCCAAACTTTGATAGGAAGTCACCTTCACCTTCAAAGCCATCAAAGTTCTTGATGTACATATCAATGAAGTCTGCTCTCTTGTATTCAGAGAGGTCATCTTCATTCAGAACGTCATCTACTGCACCAGCAGTTCTTGTGATGTAATAAATGTCGTGCCCGTGTATTTTGATTGACTCAATAACCAAATCTTCTATGAGATATTGCTCCATAGATGCTTCAAAGTTATTGAAATATACTGAAGTTGCCATAAATCTTATCCAGTCAGGTCATGTACGGGTAAGGAATATGAACTAATCATATCTTCTTCAAGTCGCTGAATCTCTTCTCTTGCATCAGAAAGAATCTGCTCACCGTTGAATGTTACACCACCGGGTAGTTGCATTCCATTAAACTTTGTGAGATTTGAACCCCATTGATACTTAATCTTTGCTGTAGCATAGTTCTGAAGCCAGCGGTCTTTGTAAACATCAGCATACGTTGCTGGGTCAACAATCTGATAACACTCTGCAACAACATAATCACCAGCAGATACTTTTTCCCAATCCATATCAATATGTAAGCGATTGACGTTACGATTGTAGCGAATAGGTTGCTTACCAACAAGCATCTCTTCAATAAACTGAATATGCTGCATTGCCATCATATACTCAGAAAGTCTGTATGAACTCATATCATACATATCGTTTAAAGCAAACTGATAGCGAATGTTGAATATATTATTGACGGAAAGAGAGTCGCCAATATCAAAAATATTTACTACACCAATTATATTCTCTGCGATAGTGATATATTTGTTTGTGATATCAGTAGAAGTGAGAACGTGTTTTAGAAACGTTTTCTCTGTACCATCAAAATGATAGTCCCAGTAATATGAGAATGCTTCTTCAACACGGTCATCAACTTGGTCATCGTCAACGTTAATCTCAATCACTGGCTTACCTAGTTTTCTGAGGCACCACTCTTTAAATTCTGCTTTTGTAGTTGGCTGTGCCATGTAAGGCTCCTGTGAGTTTTCTTTTTATTTATAAGAATGCATTATCTCTTCAATTTTTCAATTTCAGCGGTAAGTTTTTCAATCTGTTCTTGTTGTTCTTTCATTGCTTCAACAAGAAGTGGTATCATTTTTTCATATTTAACAGTCTTATAATCTGTTTTGTATTCTGTATTAATCGGTGCTTCAGCGATAACTTCTGGTAGAACTTTCTCTACTTCTTGTGCGCTAAGACCAACTTGACGATCCGGGTTATCATAGCCATATTCTTTTGCCTTTTCGTTTTCATAATAATAGTAACCATTCAAACTCTTGACTTTATCTAGTGCATTAGGAATAGTACCATCAAAATCTTTAAGTCGTTCATCTGAGTAGAAAGCAGTAACATCACCAGTCACTCTGAGTTCACCAGTCAGATAGTTAATTGTAGTACCAGCAGCAATGTATATACCATAGTTTGTGGTTGAGTTACCATCTGATGTTCCATAGAAGCAGAATGAATTTGCACTTGCTGTATCATTATCATCAACAAGTGCATAAACAGCATACATATTTTTTACGCCGGTAACATTGATGCTCGCTGTTGTGTCTACTTCAAAATACCCACCATACATATTCATAGCGCCATCATTTGTATGACCAGCTTGTAGCAAAGTCCTTGCATAAACACCATACAAACCACTATTAACTGCACCGCCAGAATAAGCAAGATTGTAATTGGCATATGCGCTGGTAACAGCAGCAGAGCCATCTGCTTCAATTAAGTTATAAGCAGCGATAGATTGAGTTATTGTACCACTAGAGTGAGATGTACGAACAGTGTTGTAAATGCCGTTGACGACATCACTATCGCCAGTAACATCTGTATCAATACGCAGACTTCTAACACGATGTTCATCGCCTGTGCCGCCGCCAGTGGCACTTGAATCGGTGTCGATAGACAATCCAAAATGTTCTCTATCTGCACCAGTTGCTTGTGATCCACTCATATTAGTGTCAATCAGGACACCAACAAAGGTTTGTGCTGCATTATTATCAGTAGAGGTAATTTCTAATACTCTTTCGTTAGCAGCGCCCACAATATCAAGTTTCGCTGATAGGCTGCTTTGACCAATACCAACGTTGCCACCATCAATATAAAAGTCAACGCCGGGTATTCTAACATCCGTGATATTCGCATCGCCTAGAGTAATCTCGTTGGACACATTTGTTGCAGAAGCAGCAGCATCATGTCCAATGATGATGTTGTTTGAACCATCAACAAGTGCATCGCCAGCAGACGGGCCGAGAATTGTATTGTCAGAGCCTGTGGTTACATTACCGCCTGCATTGTAGCCCATAAAATTATTGT
>ERZ651776.4781-NODE-4781-length-12200-cov-41.255877_pt1 | contig 12200 bp, 11 predicted proteins | sample MGYA00514761_ERZ651776 | MGnify/ENA metagenome assembly ERZ651776 | reverse complement strand
ACGGTACCTAAAGGGTTAGCTGGAATAACTAAAGCACACTCTGCAGTAAATGCAACGCCTTGGGCGTTTATTTCATTGGCATTGGCGATGATGATGGGAACAGCTTCATTACCGCACGTGATGATGAGATACTTTACTACTCCAAGTGTAAAAGCAGCTAGAAAATCAGTTGGTTGGTCATTATTCTTTATCTTCCTTCTGTATTCTTCTGCGCCAATGTTAGCAACACTATCTAAACTATCGTTGATTGATCCAAATTTATCTACGGGTATTATTGGTAAATCATTTGCTGAAGTTCAATCAATAGATTGGTTCCAAAACTGGAATCAAGCAAACTTGATGTTCATCAGTGACTTTAACGGCAATGGAACTCTTGAGTTAAACGAGTTTTTCATGGGCGGTAAAGCGGTTGTGTTAGCAACACCAGAAATAGCTGGATTACCATATGTAATCTCAGGACTGGTTGCTGCTGGAGGTATGGCTGCTGCCATGTCAACAGCTGATGGTTTGATTCTAGCAATTGCAAATGCGATCTCTCATGACGTTTATTACAAAATGATTGATCCAAAAGCAGAGACTGCAAAAAGACTTCTTGTTGCAAGGGTATTACTTGTAATAATTGGTTTTGCTGGAGCAACTATTGCGGCTCTTGAGATCCAAGGTATCTTAGGTTCAGTTATCTGGGCTTTTGACTTTGCGATGTCAGGACTATTCTTCCCACTTGTACTAGGTGTATGGTGGAAGAGAGCTAACAAAGAAGGTGCTATTGCTGGTATGGTATTAGGTCTTGCATCATCTATTTGGTACCTAGTTTGGGTACGAACAGGTGGAAGCGGATTCTTAGGACTTACTCAGTTAACATTTGGTATCTTCGGAGCTGGTGTTAGTTTTGTTGCTATGGTTGTAGTGAGTTTAATGACTCAAGAGCCAGATAAAGCTACTCAAAAAATGGTTGATGAAGTTCGTGTACCTAGCGGTAGAACCGTTACTGGTAAATAGAACTATCAAATCTTAATTTAGGGGCGATTAATTTCGCCCCTTTTAATTTAATCTTTTTTCCAATATAAATTCTCAATGTCGGCAAACTTTCATCCTTTAGTTTATTTTATAGATTACCTTCTTGGAATAATTATGTGGACTTTAATAGGAAGGGTTGCGATGAATATTTTTCAAAAAGAAGACTCGGAATTCTTTTTTATGAAAATATTTGTAAAATATACTAATCCACTAATAAAAATTTTTAAGCCTATAACCCCATCTTTCATTATAGCGCCTCTTGTTCCATTATATGTGGCTTGGTTCTTTTATATGATTAGATTTTACTTTATGCCTTGGATCCTAGGATATTCTGTAATGGGAATGTTATCCTTCCCCTTAGAAAGTGAAATTTCAAGACAAATTTATCAATTATTTAATTCAATTAAATTTTAAAAATTGATACTAGTAAGTTTAGTAATCAATGAAAAAAATACAAATTTCACCATCAATTTTATCTGCTGATTTTAGTCAATTAGGTAATGAAATCAAAAGACTCGAGGAAGGTGGCGCAGATATGATTCATGTAGATGTGATGGATGGCCATTTTGTTCCAAATCTTACTATTGGACCACCCGTAATTAAAGCTCTAAGGAAAAAATGTTCATTAAAATTTGATGTACACCTAATGATTTCTCCTGTTCATAAATATATACAATCTTATGCAGATGCTGGAGCTGATATTATTACTATTCATCCTGAGGCTACAGATAATTTAGAGGCTTCTATTTTAAAGATAAAAGAATTAAATAAAAAAGTTGGTGTCTCACTAAATCCAGAGTCAAAAATTGATTTAATCCTGGATTTACTTGATAGAATTGATTTAATTTTAATAATGAGTGTTAATCCTGGTTTTGGTGGTCAAAAATTTATACCTGAAGTTTTAGAAAAAATTAAAGATCTTAAAAAAATTCAAAATGATAGAAATTTAAATTTTGATATTGAAATAGATGGGGGAATAAATTTTGATAACTGCAAGGCGGCAATAGATGCTGGGGCAAATATTCTCGTTTCAGGAACAACTATATTTAAAAGCAATGATGGAGATATAAATAAAAATATTAATTTATTAAAACTAAAATAAGTTAATGATTTACAAAGATTTCTTAAGTAAACTAAGTCTACTTTATTTTAGTATTAAGAGTAGTTTAGACAAACTATATAAAAACTCTAAATTCTATGATCAAAAAATATCTAAAATTTATAAAAATAGTTTTCAATACAAGCCTAGTCCTCATCTTTTATCATCAATAATCAAGTATCAAAAAAAGAAATATAAAATTGAAGACTTTGCTTTAGAATCAATTTGGAAACAAACTATAAATAATAAAGATTTCGAAAAATTAAATAATTTTTTTTGGTTTTTCAGTTTAGATTTAAGGTCATCAAAAGAAATTACTCAGTCTGTCATTATAAATTGGATCAATAATAATGGTAGGTATAATCAAAAAAGTTGGGGTATAGATCTTATTTCAAAGAGAATAATATCCTGGTTGTCTAATCACCAGCTTACTTATGAGAATAGTAAAGAAGAATATAGGTTGAAGTTTGATTATATTATTCAAAAACAAACTAATCATCTTCTTAATGAAATAAAAAACTCAAAAGAATTAGAAAATAAATTAGTTGGATGTGCAGCGATTATCTTAACAGGATTAACTTATCAGGATAATAAAAATTATCTTAATAATGGATTAAGTATTTTGAAAAAAATTATTAAATCTTCAATTGATAATTATGGATTTCCTAAATCAAGAAATATTAAGCAGTTATGTCTTTATTTAAAATATTTTATCATTATTAGGGAGTGGTTTAAAGAGTCACAAAATGATGTTCCTGAATATATTGATGAAACAATATATTACCTAGGATTAAGCTATGCTTTTATTTGGCAAAATATTAAGCAAGATCTCTTTTTTAATGGCAACTACATTTCAAATAATGAAGAATTTGATCATTATTTAAAAAGATTTAGTTACAAGTTTAATAATGAAAATAGAGAACTTGCAGGGTATGCAATTTTAAAAAATAAGAAAATAGTACTTGCAATGGATGTTGGATCAAGTCCAAGTAAAAATTTTTCTAAAAATTATCAATCAGGAGCTTTGTCTTTTGAAATAATTTCCAATGGAAAAAAACTTATAAGTAATTCAGGATATTTTCCTAACAGGTATAACAAATTAAACAAGCTTTCAAAAAGTTCTGCACTTCAAAGTACCTTGATAGTTGAAGACCATTCTTCCTGTAGCTTTAAGAAAATAGAAAAATTTAATTTTACAATTAGTGAAGGTTTAAAAATTATAAAAAAAAATATCATTCAAGAAGAAAATTATTGGAAAATTTCAGCAGCTCATGATGGATATTTAAAAAAATTTGGCTTAATACATGAACGAGAAATTGAATTTTATCCAGAACAGAAAAAGTTTGTTGGTTTTGATAAAATTTCCAACAAAAGTCTCAGCAAAAATACTAAATTTGATATTAGATTTCATCTTCATCCAAATACAAAAGTAATGAAAACACAAGATAATAGATCAATATTAATTGAACTAGAGGATGAAGGTTGGAAATTTATTTGTAATAACTTTGATATAAATATTGATAATGGTTTATATTTCGGTAATAAAAATTCTTATAAAGAAAACCGAAATATATTTATATCAGGGATAACAAATATGCCTGACCAAGTTATAAAGTGGGAAATTACTAAGTTATAATGAAAAAAATTAGAACTGCACTAATATCAGTTTCAGATAAAAAAAGATTAAAACCTCTTCTCAATATTTTAAAAAAAAATAGTATAAAAATTATTAGTTCTGGTGGCACATATAAAGAAATTAAAAAGTTAAAATTTAAATGTGCAGAAGTATCAGAATTCACAGGATTTCCAGAAATTTTGGGAGGTAGAGTTAAAACACTTCATCCCAAAATACATGCTGGAATTTTAAACAAAAGAGAGAGTAGATCTCATTTAAAAGATTTAAAAAATAATAATTTTGAGAATATTGATTTAGTAATTGTAAATTTTTACCCATTCGAAAATACTTTAAAGAATACTAAAAATCATAGTAAAATAATTGAAAATATTGATGTTGGAGGCCCAACTATGGTGCGATCTGCTGCAAAAAATTACAAAGATGTAACCGTTATTACCTCTACTGAACAATATCAAGAATTAATTGATGAACTAAGAATAAATAATGGCAGTACAACTTTAAAATTTAGAGAAAGAATGTCTGAACTAGCATTTACTGAAACTGCTTATTATGACTCTGTTATTTCAGATTATTTTAATAAAATATCTAACAATCTTTTTCCAAGAAAAAAAATTTTTTATGGTAATTTAATACAAACACCAAGATATGGTGAAAATCCACATCAAATGAGTGGAGTATATTCTAAAAATTCAGATTTAGATTTAAAACAAATTCAAGGAAAACAACTTAGTTATAATAATTATAATGATATTTTTGCAGCATTAACTATTTCTAAATCTTTACCCAAAAATATAGGTGTAGTTATTGTAAAACATGCAAATCCCTGTGGAGTTTCAATTAAAAAAAATCATTTGGAAAGCTATAAAGCTGCACTTGCTTGTGACCCAGTAAGTGCATTTGGAGGAATAGTCTCTTGTAATTTTAAAGTAACAAAAAATCTAGCTATAGAATTAAATAAGTTATTTCTTGAAGTGGTGATTGCAGAAGATTTCGAAGCTAATGCACTTAAAGTTCTTAAAACAAAAAAAAACTTAAGATTAATTAATGCTTCTAATTATTTTATAGATAATAACTTAAAATTAACTTCATCAAATAATGAAATATTAGTACAGTCAGAAGATAATCAAAAATTTGATTCCAAAAATTTTAAAGTTGTCTCAAAAAGAAAACCTAGCAAACAACAAATGAAAAACCTTATTTTTGCATTTAACATTTGTAGATATGTTAAATCTAACGCAATAGTACTTGCAGCCAATGAGACAACTGCAGGTATTGGATCTGGCCAACCAAGTAGATTAGATAGCTGTCAAATTGCAATTGATAAAATGAAAAAATTTATCAATACAGAAGATAGCATTGTTGCGGCCTCAGATGCATTTTTTCCTTTTGTTGATGGTATAGAAAAATTAGTTCAGTCAGGTGTAACTGCAGTTATTCAGCCTTCAGGCTCAATTAGAGATAAAGAGATTGTTAATTTTGCAAATCAAACTGATACGGTTTTAGTTTTTTCAAAAACTAGACATTTTAGGCATTAATTATTTGGTCTATTTTTGCTGCTAAAATAAAATCATTTTCTGATAATCCTTTAATTGCATGTGTGGTAATTTTTATTTCTGAATAACCCCATCCAAAAGATATATCTGGATGATGTTCCTCTTCTTCAGCAATTTTTCCAACAATATTAACAAATTTTTGACTTTCTAAGAAATTTTTAAATGTAAATTTTTTTATTAAAAAAAATATTTCATCTTGATCTTTAGTAATATCCCAACCATCTACTTTTTTTTGATATTTATGTATTTCTGATACATCAAAAGGTATTACACCTCCCTCACAGGGTTTACATTTCTTTTTAAATAAATCTTCTTCCATAAAAGATTTTAACATAAAAATTCTTTTCTTCGAAATTCTATTTGATTTAACATTTTTTCAGCCACAAAATTTGAATAAGTAAAATTATTACTTATATTCTTATATGAAGTATCATTTATTATTTTTGCATAATTCAACCAATGATTTATAATCATAAAATCTGAAATTGAAAATCCCAATATAGAGGCTACAAGTTTTTTTTGTTCCAGAGCATTTTCGTTATCTACTTTTTGTTCAATTTGATTCCAGCTATCATCAAAATTCATAAAATTACTTTCCTCTTTGTTGGTTTGTTTAAAATTAGGAAATAGATTATAAAACTCAGAACAACCTCTTTTAATGCTAACTTTATATTCCAAAACCTTTTTTAAAATTGGGCTAATATCACTCATAATTTTTTTAGCTTCATTCATACTTGTACAATAAATTAAACCTTTGTAAGTTCCAGAAACATCAGGTCTTAGCTCAATCATGCACTTTCTCCAATTATTATTTGGAAAATTAAAACTATCAAAAATAAAAGATAATTTAATCAATTCCATAATATTTTTTGGTTCAATTTGAACTTTAAAACAATTAAAACAAAATTTAGGTATGATATCAAATTGATTAAATACTTTATGGTGTCTACCGCAATTTAAATTAATAGAATTTCTCCTATATATTTGAGTTTCAATGTAATCAATATCTCCAATATTTTTTTCAATACTCTCAAATATTTTAAATGATTTTTTAAAAAAATTTTCTAAATCTAAATTTTTAAAATTTTCTTTAAATTCTTCATGTGTTTTTTTTAATATATTGTGTGTAACAACAATTGGATTTTTATTATCTGATTTATAATAAGTCAAAGCAGATATTAAATTTTCTTTAGCTTTTTTATGTTTGTCATCATAATTTAAAGCTACAACATAACAATCTATCGCTTCTCTATACCTTCCTAAATCAGCAAAGGCTAACCCAAGATTATTATGTGCATTTACTATCTTGGGATTTATTTTAATTACTTTTTGATAACATGTTATAGCTTTTTCATTTTCACCTAATTGTCTAAATATTAGTCCTAAATTATATTGAGCCATTATAAAATTAGGATCATTTTCAATTACTTTTTCGTAACAATCTTTAGCTTTTTTATTTTCTCCTATTTTCTGAAATATTAATCCAAGATTGTTATAAGCATTAATTGAATTAGGATTTATTTTAATTGCTTTTTGATAACATTTTATAGCTTTTTCATTTTCACCCTCTGATCTAAAAATTAATCCCAAATTATTGTAAGCCTCAACAAATTTAGGATGTGATTTTAAAATATCGTTATAAATTTTTTTAGCTTCATCAAGATTTTTTTTTTTTTGATTTTGAACAGCTAAATTAAATAGTTCTTCAATATTTAATTGATTAACTTTATTCATAATAATTTTGGAGCGGGCAAAGGGGGTCGAACCCTCGACCTTCTCGTTGGCAACGAGACGCTCTACCACTGAGCTATGCCCGCAATTATTAATGATATAGTTAGACTTTTTTTTTAATTCAATCAATACAAATTAATAATAGATGTGATATATTTTAATACATTATGCAAATAAATGATCTTCCAAAAAAAATACCTGTCTTTCCTTTAAGTAATTTTATCATTTTTCCCAAAACTACAATACCTTTGAATATTTTTGAGACACGGTATATCGAAATGATTAATGATAGTATGAGTTCTAATAAATTAATAGGTATGATACAGCCTTTAAGCCAAAATAGTGTTAACCAAGAAGATATAAATCTTCACCAGGTGGGTTGCTTAGGTAAAATAGTCAGTTTCAAAGAAACAGAAGATAATCGCTATTTAATTGAATTAAAAGGTTTGATTAGATTTCAAATTATGAATGAAATTAAGTCTAAAAAAAAATATAGAGAATATGAGGTTGATTTTAAACGTTTTAATCATGATCTTGATGACAAAAAAGAAAAGCTTAAATTTTCTGACCTTGAATTAATTTTTAAAGATCTAAAAACATTATTTGAAAAAAGAGGTTTTATAATAAATTGGAAAGAACTTGAAAAACAAAGTTTAGATGAGATAATAAATGCTTTGGCAATGGCTTCACCATTTTCATTAGAAGAAAAACAAGTTTTATTAGAAGCAGAAAATTTAAATATAAGAAAAAATAAAATTGCAGAGATTTTAACTACTTATACATACGATATTTTTGACAATACAACTATTCAATAAACTAAAATAAAACACCTCTATCAGCAATTTTGGTAAACATTTTATTAATGGATGGATAATTACTAATCAGTTTAACTGATTTGCTTAAAAAACTAGTTTTCATTTTTCTCTCGATATTAAAAATTTCATGGATTAGATCTATACCATTAGAAAAAATAAAATTTTTATGTTTTAATTTTTTTTGAAATTCTAAGTTTACCGAGCTATCTAACGGTAAACCAACATCTAATCTTTTTTTAATTATTTCTACAAGAGTTTTTATATCTCTAATAGTCATATTAAAACCTTGACCTGCTAAAGGGTGAACCTTGTGCAATAAGTCACCAAATGCTAATATATTCCTATAATAATAAGATCTTAAATTTAATGACTCCAACTCGAAACTGTTAATTTTTTCTATATTTTTAATTTTATACTTAAAATTTTTGTCTTTAATTAATTGTTCAATATTTTCTTCTTTTTGATTAATAGAATTATGCACAGAATATACAATTGAAGTTTCTCTTTTTGAAATTGGTAAAAAAGCGAGAGGTCCTTTTTTTGTAAAAATTTGAAAAGCTGTATCATTTACTATCTGCTCGTGTGTAATAATGGTTGTATACGCCTTACTATTATATCTTTTGGTTATTTTTTTACTGAAAAATCGATTTGTAATAGAATTTGATGGATCGCAATTAATTATAAGTCCATATTTTTTTAAAAAAGAGAGTTTTTTTTCATTTGAAAATTTAGATTTAAAAAATTTATTTTTTGATAAATCTTTTTCTAATAATTCATATAATTTATAATTTTTAATAATTGAAAAAAGTTGATCGTCATTTGCTTTAAAACCTACTAATTTTTCTTTCCCTAAATGTTCTGAAAAAATTTCAATTCTTTTTAAATTCCAAAGTAATTTTTTAATATTAATTATATTACTGTTAAAAAAATCAACATTATTCTTTGCAATTCCAATTGTCCTTGAATCACTTATCTTATAATTTTTTTTATTAAAATATACATGAACTTCAATTTCATGATTTACAAGCGCTTTAGCTAAGGCCAGGGCTGTTAAACTATTACCAAGTATACAAACTGTCATAATAATTTTAATTTTAACAATAAAAATTAGATGATACAAAGTGATTAAACCGACTCATTTATATGAATATTAAAAAAACAGCCAATTTATTGCTTAATTTTACCATTCAAAGATTAGCAGAAATATTTGGGGTTATAATTTCTTTGGCAGGCGTAATGTTAATGTTGGCACTTATAACATATTCTCCTAATGATCCAAATTTCATTTTTCCTGAAAATACAAAGATTGAAAACTTAATGGGTTTTCAAGGTAGTTTTACATCTGATTTATTTTTTCAATCAGTTGGATTAATGGCTTATTTGATTCCATTCACACTTTTGATTACAGGCATCAATATATTAAAAACAAAAGATTTTTTTTTAATTATTGAAAATAATTTTTTTACAATTTTATATTTAATATCAGGTACACTTTTTTTTATACATTATTATTCTGATACATATTCTATATACGTAAATGGGACCAGTGGTTTTGTAGGACAATATTTAAATCAAACATTTCTAAGATCTATTATATTGACCAATGAGAGTATATTTTTTTATATATTAATTTTAATTACAATAATCTTTTTTCTAATCAGCATTAATTTTAATTATAAAAATTTTATTGAATTTATTAAAAAAATTTTTAATTTGATTACAAAAAAAAGTAACAAAAACTATACAGATAAAAGTGAAATAATTAATGAATATATTCCACAGGATGAAATTAAAAATCTTATTCAAGAAGATTTGCCTTTTATAAAAAGTGAAAACAAATCTGAAACAAAAATAAAATTTAAATTACCTTCACTTGATTTATTAAAAATTCCATCAAAAAAAGAGAGGGAAAATTTTCAAAAAAATGAAACTCATGATCCGGGATTTTTAGAAAAAATACTTATGGATTTTGGTGTAAGTGGAAATATAAAAAAAGTTAGTCATGGTCCGGTTGTTACACTAAATGAGTTTGAACCAGCTGCTGGTGTAAAAGTTTCTAAAATAATAAATTTATCAGATGATATAGCTAGAAATACAAGTTCAGAGTCTGCAAGAATAGCTACTATACCTGGAAGCAACACCGTTGGAATAGAACTTCCAAACTACATAAGAGAAAATGTTTATTTAAGCGAAATTTTAAGTAACGCTGATTTTAGGAAAAAAGAAATTAAATTACCAATAGCTCTAGGTAAAAATATTTCTGGAAAACCAGTTGTTGGGGACTTAGCTTCTATGCCCCATCTTCTTATCGCTGGTACTACTGGGTCTGGAAAATCTGTCTGTATTAACACAATTATATTATCTCTTCTTTATCGGCACACTCCAGATAAGTGTAAATTTATTTTAATTGATCCAAAAATGTTAGAGCTATCAACATATGAGGGAATTCCTCATTTACTTTGTCCTGTTATTACCGAAGCCAAAAAAGCAGCCTCAGTTCTTGGTTGGGTCGTTAAAGAAATGGAGAGCAGATATAGATTAATGACTAAAGAAGGTGTCAGAAATATTGATGGATATAACTCCAAACATAAGCTGCCTATGCCTTATATTGTTGTTGTAGTTGATGAGATGTCAGATTTAATGTTAGTTGCAGGTAAAGAAATTGAAAATTATATTCAAAAATTATCTCAAATGGCTCGGGCTGCAGGCATTCATATAATAATGGCCACTCAACGACCAAGTGTTGATGTTATTACTGGTACGATTAAAGCTAATTTCCCTACCAGAATATCTTTTCAGGTGACCTCAAAAATAGACAGCAGAACTATTCTCGGAGAACAAGGGGCTGAACAATTACTGGGTAAAGGAGATATGCTTTACATGTCCTCTGCAAATAGAATAGTAAGAATTCATGCACCATTTGTGTCTGATAACGAGATTGAAAAAATTAATAGTTCTCTGAGAACTCAAGCTGAACCAGACTATATAGATGAAATATTAAACTTTGCAGATGAAAAAGAGATTGGAGATAGTCAGAGTCTAGGTGATAAAGACGAATTATATCAGCAAGCATTAGAAATTATTCGATCAGAAGGCAAAGCTTCTACATCATTTTTACAAAGAAAATTACAAATTGGCTACAATAGAGCTGCTAGAATTATTGATATGATGGAAGCAGATGGGATTGTAAGTAAGGCCAACCATGTTGGTAAAAGAGATGTTCTTTAATGATAAAATATTTATTTATAATAATTTTTTTTTCTTCGATAAACAGTTCTAGTGCAAATAATAAAGAAAATATTATTAATAATTTAGTAGAAACAAAAAATATTAATTTTGACTTTGAGCAAAATATAAATGAAAAAATTGAAAAAGGCAATTGTGTTATAGAATATCCCAAGAAAATTTTTTGTGAGTACTCAGGATCAAATAATAAAATTTTAGTTTCAAATGGTAAGTCTTTGGTTATAAAAACAAGTGTAAGTTATTATCGTTATCCTCTTGAAAAAACTCCTTTAAATTTTATTTTAGATAAAAATTATTTAATAAATAAAATTTACAACCTTGAAGAAAAAATCATAAATGAGTCTTTTATAAATTATAAAATTAATGAAAATGGAAGTGAAATTAACATTTTTTTTGATAATAATTCATTTAATCTTATTGGCTGGCAAACCAAAGATGTATATCAAAATCTTAATATAACCTTTCTTTCATCGGTTAAAAAAAATGAACCTATTAACAAAAATATTTTTAAATTACCTTCTTCACAAAACTAAACTATTACAGTCTCCGTTTTAAAAATTTTCATACCTCTTGAAATATAATTATTTAAAGCATTTTTGTGATCTAATGAGCAAGTATGGAGCCAAACTCTATCAATTTTATATTCAAAAGATTTTTTAATTGCCTTTGATAATAAAAAAGAACCTAATTTTTTATTGTGATACTCTTCTAATAAACCAAAATAAGCTATTTCGATTTCTTTTTTTTCAGTATGTTCTAACAATTCAAAAAAACCAACAAGATCATCTTTTTTTTTAAAAATATAGGTTTTAACATCTTTATTAGTAACATATTCAATCCATTTTGACTCTTCCCATACCAATCTATCGATCCATTTATGTTTTTTACCTATATTTTTATAAAAAAATTTATTTAATTGAAAATTTACTGGATCCAATAACTTTAAAGAATAATCACCAGAGGGTTTTTGAACTTCCTTTAAATCTTTAAGAGAGTTAATTTCTAAATAGCTTCTTTTTACTTCTTGTGTCACTCAACCATTTTTCCAACATTTTCTCCTCCAAACAAATGAAAGTGTAAATGAGGAACCTCCTGACCACCAT
>ERZ651776.4780-NODE-4780-length-12204-cov-2.698194_pt1 | contig 12204 bp, 10 predicted proteins | sample MGYA00514761_ERZ651776 | MGnify/ENA metagenome assembly ERZ651776 | reverse complement strand
TGATTAGTCAAGTTTTGGTTGATTTGGTTTAAGTAAATTCGTGAAAAGATTGCTCATTAGCAATCCTAGATAGTACCCTTTTATGCTGAAGCCTCATGGCTAGCTAAAGAATTCAAAGTTTCAGACCTTTGGTAACTTTGGTAACTTATTGATAAGGTGGTCCTGTTTACTTTTGTAGCTTAGTTTTTTAGATGAAAGCAATCAAATCTTATTTACCCATTCTTCAGTGGCTCCCGAATTACAAAAAGGAGCATTTGAATGATGACCTCTTTGCAGGTCTTACAGTCGGTGTAATGCTTATCCCACAGGGTATGGCGTATGCCTTGATAGCTGGCTTACCACCTGTTTACGGCTTATATGCTTCCGTAGTCCCTCAGCTTATCTACGCAATCTTCGGTACTTCTCGTCAACTATCTGTGGCACCAGTTGCTATGGATTCTTTACTCGTTGCCACTGGCGTTTCTGTGTTAGCCACTGAAGGAACTGATGCTTACATCACCTTTGCCATAATGCTGGCGTTGTTCATGGGTATTGCACAGTTTTCATTAGGACTCATTAGGATGGGCTTCATAACGAACCTCCTTTCTAAGCCTGTTATTAGTGGCTTTACCTCTGCCGCAGCTGTGATCATTGGACTGAACCAGCTGAAATATCTGCTGGGAATAGATGTGGCAAGAGCAAATGAGATTCACAAGGTATTAGCCAGTGCTTTTGAAAAGATAACTGAAGTACACTGGCTTACGCTTATTATAGGTATCGCTGGTATTGTATTCCTCAAGCTATCAAAGAAATTGAGTCCCAAAATACCAGGCGCACTTGTCGCTGTGGTGGTCGGTATTCTCGTTGTGTTTGGTTTAGGCCTAGACGAAAAAGGAGTGAGCGTAGTGCAAGACATTCCTCAAGGATTGCCAGCCTTTATACTACCTGATTTATCTTGGGAGTTAGTCCAAAAGCTACTGCCATTATCCTTGACTATCGCTGTAGTAGCTTATATGGAGGCCTTTTCGGTAGCTAAAGCACTCGAGGCTAAGCGAAGAAATTACAAGGTGATGCCAAACCAAGAATTGATCGCTTTAGGGGCTGCCAATATTGTAGGTTCACTCTTTCAGAGTTATCCAGTAACAGGAGGGTTTTCGCGTTCCGCGGTAAATGAGCAGTCAGGAGCACAGACTCCTTTGGCTTCCATCATTAGTGCAGTATTGGTCGCCTTGACTTTGTTGTTTTTAACACCGCTATTTTATCATCTTCCGCATGCTATTCTTGCGGCCATTATTATGGTGGCTGTGTCGGGCTTGATTGATACCCAATATATTGTGACGCTATGGAAAACGAATAAAGTAGAATTAGGACTTCTTCTGGCGACAGCACTTATCACACTTGTTGTCGGCATGGTGCCGGGTATAGTTTCGGGAATAATTCTCTCTGTTTTGATCTTACTTTTCAAAGCAGCGAACCCTCATATGGCACTTTTAGGTCGAGTAAAGGGTTTTTCCGAATACAGAAACCTCAAACGCTTCGATAACCTTGAAACATGGAAAGAGCTTATGATCGTAAGAGTGGATGTTCCTTTCGTGTTTGTGAACATTCAAACCATTAAAGAAAGAATTACAAATGCAGCATTAGATAGGGAGGGTAAGCTGAAATATGTGATTTTAGATGCTGGCTCAGTAAATCATATGGATGCAACGGGAATTATAGGTGTTCGTGACCTGATAGAATCCTTGAGGGAAAAGGACATTACACTTTTATTTGCAGAAGTAATTGGTCCAGTTAGAGACGCAATGTATAGGAATGACTTAGTGAAGAATGTATCAGGAAAAATGTTCTTCTTAACAACAGATGATGCGGTAAAGTATTGTCTATCAGAAGATGTAGAGGCGTCTAGAGAAAAAATGGCTTTGCAGACCAATGCGTAATGTAACATGTGTTACAATTTGAGTTGAGCAGAGGAACGTAATTTGAAGAATCAATGTCTTAGGACAGTAGAAAGAATAAAAACAGAAGAATGATTATAGAACAGATTTATACGGGTTGTTTGGCACAAGGTGCTTATTATATAGAAAGCAAAGGTGAAGTAGCGATTATAGATCCATTACGTGAAACACACCCATACCTTGCAAAGGCCGAAAAGGACAATGCATCGATTAAATATATTTTTGAAACACACTTTCATGCAGACTTTGTTTCAGGACATCTAGACTTGGCCAGAAAATCTGGAGCGACCATCGTTTATGGGCCAGGTGCAAAGACCTCATATGATATTCACGAAGCCAAAGACAATGAGGTTTTTGCCTTAGGGGATATCAAAATAAAAGTATTGCATACACCAGGTCATACACCTGAGAGTTCAACGTACTTGTTGATTGATGAAAACGGAAAAGAGCATGCTATTTTCAGTGGAGACACACTCTTTATAGGAGATGTTGGAAGGCCAGATTTAGCGGTAAAGTCGGACCTCTCTAAAGAAGATTTGGCAGAAATGCTTTTCGATAGCCTTCGTAATAAAATAATGACACTTCCCGATGACGTGATCGTTTATCCGGCACATGGTGCAGGTTCTGCTTGTGGTAAAAACATGAGCAAAGAAACAACAGATCTTCTGGGTAATCAGAAAAAGGTGAACTACGCCTTAAGACCTGATATGACTAAAGAGGAATTTGTCAAAGAGGTGACTGACGGTATTTTACCTCCGCCTCAATACTTCGCTAAGAATGCCATGTTGAATAAAACAGGTGCTGACAGCTTAGATGATGTGATGGCAACAGGAAACATTGCTTTAGATGTTGATACATTTGAAGCTATGGCTAATCATGAAGGTGCACTTGTACTCGATACGCGTAATGAAACGAATTTTGTTCAAGGGTTTGTTCCGAATTCGATCTTCATTGGTGTCGATGGTAGCTTCGCACCATGGGTAGGAGCACTTATTGCTGATTTGAAACAGCCTATCATTTTAGTCACGGATGAAGGAAGAGAAGAGGAAGTAATCACCAGGTTATCTCGTGTAGGTTATGATAACACTTTGGGTTACCTAAAAGGTGGGATCGCAGCTTGGAAGGCAGCAGGTAAAGAAATTGATACAGTTACTTCTGTAGGAACTGATGTGCTAAAGGGAAAGCTTGAAACAGAAACGATTAACGTATTAGACGTAAGAAAGCCAGGGGAGTATCTAGCCGAGCACATCGAGAAGGCAAAAAACACCCCGCTTGACTTTATCAATACTGAAATGAACCGCATTGACAAGAATACTGAATACTATATTCATTGTGCTGGTGGATATCGATCAGTCATATTCTCTTCAATATTGAAGTCTAGAGGGTTTGATAAAGTGATTAATGTTGCCGGTGGCTTTGATGCCATTGTGAAAGAAGGAATACCAGTTACAGATTTTGTTTGTCCTAGCACATTAAACTAAAACCAGAAGTAATACCCATCTCTCAAGCGTTGAGGTGGGTATTATCAAATATTATTCAGGTCTTGAATCTGACATGAGACTTGAATCAGATCTAACAAATTAAGATACTTTAAATGATAGAATTTATAAGTCAACCTTGGCCATGGTATGTGGCGGGGCCCGTAATTGCCTTGGTTATGTTTAGCTTAATATACTTTGGCAATAGCTTCGGTATGTCGGCTAATTTTAGGAACATCTGTTCCATTATGGGCGCAGGGAAATCATGTGATTTCTTCGATTTCGATTGGAAAAAGCAGATGTGGAATCTCGTTTTTGTAGTAGGTACAATATTAGGTGGAGTCATTGCCAGTCAGTTTTTGATGAACAATGAGGTAGTTGCCATTAGCGAAGCCACTATTGCCGAGTTAAGTTCCTATGGAATAGAAAATCCAGGTGAGGGAATGTTGCCCAAATCCATATTCAGTTTTGAGTCACTTCTTACCGCTAAGGGATTAATTATGATCGTCTTAGGAGGGTTTTTAGTCGGCTTTGGAACCCGATATGCGGGTGGTTGTACTTCTGGACACGCCATTAGTGGTTTAAGTGACCTTCAGCCAGCCTCATTATTAGCGGTCATTGGCTTCTTTATAGGTGGCCTAGCAATGACTTGGTTAATTCTTCCTTCAGTTCTAACGCTTTAATCAGACTAGCATGAAATACATTAAATATCTAATCTTAGGTACAGTCTTCGGTATAGTACTGACAAAGGCTGAATTGATTTCTTGGTTTCGAATCTTCGAAATGTTTAAGTTCCAAGCCTTCCATATGTATGGCGTAATTGGTTCTGCTGTTGTGATAGGTGTTATCATAACGCGTATCATCAAGGCAACAAAAATGAAATCTCTTTCGGGCGATCCAATTGAGATGGCTCCAAAGACGTTCTCATACCCTAGGTATCTTATTGGCGGTACAATTTTTGGATTGGGATGGGCACTCACAGGAGCATGTCCAGGACCTTTGTTTGTTCAAGTGGGTAATGGATACTTGGTCATGATAGTCGCCATAGCTTCTGGATTATTAGGAACTTATGTTTACGGCTTGGTTAGAAATAAATTGCCTCATTAATTCGGGTAACTTGAAGAACTTGAGACGAATCCTTGTTTTATCAGCCGTAATTCTGCTTTCTATTTCTCTTCATGCACAAGCACAGGTAGGTGTTTCAGGCGCATTCAAGTCTAGGTATATCAGGACTGCCAACAAAGGGAGCTTAGCAGATTTTTCAGGCGCTGTATCTTACGGCTATTTGAAATATCAAAAAAAGGCTAATGAATGGCTAAGCATTGGCGGACAGGTTAATGGTCTACTGCATTACGGCTTAGATAATATTACCAAACGAGATGCACAGACAGGTGCAGGTCCAATTTTCGAAGCAAACCTCTGGAATCCAAGGTATCTTGACGGAAGGTTCGCTGGCGTATTGAGCCAGCTATATGCAGATTTAAATTTCGGAGATCATACTTTTACAATTGGACGTTTTTTGCGACAAACGCCAATCATAAATCCAGAACCATGGCCTTTCCCCAATGCAATGCAGGGGATATGGTATCAATACAACGAGAAACGTTTCAAATTTCAATTGGGGGTAATCGATCAGATCTCACCACGCTTTACAGGGCGGTTTGATAATATTGGAGAAACAATCGGCTTGGCAGCTACAGGTATCAATGAAAGTGGGTTGCCAAGTACGTATACTGGTAATGTAGATTCTGATTATCTGCTCGTGTCTAATTTCAATATTCAATTGAATGAACAGTTCAGTATAGATGCTTGGAATTATTATGTTGATAATGTATTCAATACTTTCCTTATCGAACCTTCGCTAAAGTTTGATGGCGAGTTGACACTCAAAGGCATGTTCATTTATCAAAGCCGTGTCGGGAATGGTGGAAATGACAATGCCGCGTTGTCTTACGTCAGTGAGGGTACGAATGCTGTTTACTTTGGGCTTCGGGCTGAAAAGAAGTTTGGAAATAGTGCTTTGCAGTTCAATGTGTCAGTAATTGGTCCTGATGGTAGACTTCAGCTACCAAGGGAATGGGGGTTAGAGCCATTTTATACATTCCAGCGCAGAACGCGAGTTGAGGGACAGCGTAGTGTTACTTCCTTAATGGCCAAATGGACAAGTAATTGGGAAAAGGAGAAATCCAATACAACCTTTTTTACTAGTGTCGGATGGCATAAAACCCCGGCTCCAGAGGATGTAGTTAAAAATAAATTAGGACTCCCACCTCATTTACATTGGGACGCCTCGGTTAAGTATGCAGGAAAAAGGGGGGGGGTAAACCGTTTTTCAGCAGAATTGTACTTAGCGATCAGGTCACTTACGGGGTCCGAGCTCACGAATGAATCTTTCAGGATCAATAGGGCGGATTTCTTTCATTCAGATCTGATTTTAGCTTATACCTTTTAGTTAATTCTTAAATTGTGATATGGATAAGGTTAAACTCATAGATCAAGTTATCAAAGCTATCTATGCTGTGTTTGCCTTAGTGATAGTATCCTTTCTATTTTTAGTCCTGATTTGGACCAATCCAGAACTAGTCTATTCTCCGAGAGTTTCTCCTGCAGATTGGCAACCAAGAAGTATTCAAGCCGATTTGGGTAAAGGTCCTAGAGAGAGTTTAGTAAGGCTAGGCCATGAAATCATTATAGAAACAAGTAAGCATATTGGACCCTTGGCACCTGAGATTGAAAGTCGCTTGGCGGGTAACAACCTGAGTTGTCAAAGTTGTCATTTAGATGCTGGCCGAAAGTCTGGCTCTGCTTCATTTGTAGGTGTCGCTAATCGTTTCCCACAGTTTAGAGGGAGAGAGAATAAAATGGGTTCTTTGAATGAGCGTGTGAATGGTTGCATGGAACGCAGTATGGATGGAAAGCCTTTACCCGAAGGTGGGCTAGAAATGCAAGCCATTGTTGCTTATATGGAATGGCTAAGTGAAGATGTTCCTGTAGAAAGAGAAGCTGAGTATAAAGGCTTCGCGAAAGTAGAACTACCAACGGAGGCAGCTGATCCAATCAAAGGGAGAGCAATCTATACTAAGCATTGCCAGAGCTGTCATATGGAAGACGGTCAAGGTCAACGACCATCTGAAACGGATAAGTATATATATCCACCGTTATGGGGGAATGACACCTATAACCATGGCGCTGGAATGCATCGTGTAATCACAGCAGCCCAATTTATCAAAGGCAATATGCCTTATCTCCAAGCGACTTTAGAGAAGCCTGTGCTTACGGATAAGGAAGCCTACCATGTTGCTGCTTACATCAATAATTTTGAAAGGCCCCAAAAGCCTAATCCTGAAGTAGATTTCCCAGATAAGAAATTGAAACCAGTATCAACGCCTTATGGTCCTTGGGAGGATCAATTCTCCCAAAAGCAACATAAATACGGTCCTTTTCAGCCGATAATGGAGTTTTATCAAAAGGAGTATGGAATTAAGAAGAGTAAGTAGCTAGAGGCTAATACTATTTGCGCAAGAAGGCCTATCGATAAAAATAACAGCGCAATAGTAATTCTGATTTTCATAGCATTTGGATTTAAGGTTCGACTATATCAGATGAATAGATTTAACTTAAGTTAAGTAGAATTTTTCCTTTTCTCCCTTGTTTTTCCATATGCTCAATAGCTTCCACTATATCATCTATGGAATACTCTGCTTCTACATCGGCTTTTAAGGTTTGCTCTGTCAGCATTCCCAAGATCTTCGGTACAATGCTTCTTCTTTCATTACCTGATAGCCCAGTGAACCATGTGGTTAGCCAAAAACCCTTTACCGTGAGATTTTTGAATATGAGCAAACCGCTATTTAATGGAATCGGCTGTAAGCTTAATAAACCATATACAAGCATTTTTCCGCCTGATTGTAATGAGTTCAATACTTTATCACCGAGTTCTCCACCCACGGCATCAAATGCTGCATTGACCATGGCGCCATTTGTTGCAGCTTTTACAGCTTTAAAAATGTTTTCAGTCTTTTCATTGATAATGACGGTAGCACCTAAATCAAGAAGGGCTTTCTTTTGGTCATCGCTTCGCACCGTGCCTATGACATTAATACCTCTACTGGATGCAATCTGGATTACAAATTTGCTAAAAGCAGATGCTGCCGCTGTGAGCATCAACCAATCGCCTTCTTCCAAATCCGCTTCGATCAGCATACCGTAAGCCGTTAATGGATTAATAAAGGCCTGACAAGCTATGTCATCTGACATTGCTTGTGGTCTTGGGATAACACTGTTTGCAGCAACACAAACATATTCAGCCCAGCTACCTAAAGCGGTAAATATTACACCGCTGCCAATTGGCATGTCGACACCTTCGCCACACGCATCAATAGCGCCCGTACCTTCAAAGCCTGCAACCTGAGGGATTTGAGGGCGTATGCCGTACATGCCTTGGATGAACATGATGTCTGCAGGAACGATGTTAGCTTTTGACACTTTGATTCTGATTTCTCCTGGAGCTGGTTCAGGAATGGCAATGTCTACTACTTTTAAAACTTCAGTGGGTTTGCCTAAGGATTCGAATTGTACTGCTTTCATATAATTATCTTTATTATCATTCTCCTCCTCGAGAAGGAGTGCCTAAAAGGCGAGGTGGTTTTGACAAGAAATCTTTGATACTCGTCATGCATAACAAGTTAATTATTTATCTTTCAATGAAGTAGTAAAATTGACATTGAATGCAGATATCAGAGAATTTTAGGTTGGATGGTAAAGTAGCCATAGTAACGGGTGCTAGTAAAGGGATTGGTAAATACATCGCCATGGCCTTGGCACAGCAAGGTGCCCAAGTTGTAGTTTCCAGTAGAAAACTTGATGCAGTAACGATTGTGGCGGATGAATTTGTTGCTGCAGGCCTAAAAGCGGTTGGAATTCCATGTCACATGGGAGATGACGAACAGATCAAAGCACTGGCTGCAGCTACGATAAAAGAATTCGGAGGAATTGACATAATTGTCAACAATGCGGCGGCCAATCCTGTCTTTGGCCCTGTGCAAGACGCTGGAGATGATGCCTTTGATAAGATCATGGACGTGAACGTAAAGGGGCCACTGAACCTAGCTAAGTATGCTTACGATTCTATGAAGTCTCGCGGTGGCGGATCTGTGGTCAATATCAGTAGTATTGAAGGAATAACTCCTGGCCAAGGTTTAGGGCTCTATTCTGTCAGTAAAGCTGCTTTAATTCAATTGACCAAAGTGCTGGCGAGAGAATGGGGTGCGGATAATATTCGTGCCAATGCCATTTGCCCAGGCTTGATCGAAACTAAGTTTAGTGAAGCCTTGACCTCAAATGAAAAAATATTAAAAATGGTGATGATGAAGCAAGCTTTGCCTATGCTCGCTCAGCCAGAAGATATTGCCGGTTTAGCCGTTTTCTTGTCGTCCGATGCATCTAAATTTGTGACCGGTGCTGCTATTTCAGCAGATGGAGGGTATACGATTTAATGAGGAATGAATAATGTTGAATGTCCAATTTCAGACACTAATAACTAACTCCTGATAACTGATCCCCAATCCCTGATAACCAATAACCAAATGATTGAACTATTCGCGACAGAGAAACTCAAAGCACTTTACCCAAAGGTGAAGACTTTTGTGGAAGAGGAACTTTACCCAGTAGAATTGCAGATGGTCAATGGCCCGTGGCCCGAAACCAAAGCGCTGCTTGATGGTATACGCACGAAAGCTAAATCACTTGGACTATGGACGCCTTATCTATCAGAACATGAAGGTGGTTTAGGTTTGTCAATGGCCGAATTTGGTCAGATTTCAGAAGTGTTAGGCGCCACACCACTCGGTCACTACGCGCTAAACTGCCAGGCACCAGATATTGGAAATATAGAATTGATGCATCAGTTTGCCTCTGATGAGTTAAAGGACATCTATTTATTGCCTTTGATCAATGGACAGGTTAGGAGCTGCTTTGCCATGACGGAGCCAGAGTTTGCAGGATCTAACCCCGTAAACTTGGGTACTACTGCTGTGTTGGAAGGAAATGAGTTTGTCATCAATGGGCACAAATGGTTTACGACTGCCGCCGATGGTGCAGCTTTTACCATCGTTATGGCCGTCACCAATCCAGAAGCGAGCCCCTATGAAAGAGCCAGCATGATTGTGGTGCCACTAGATAATCCAGGCTTCGAAAACGTGCGTAACATCTCAATTATGGGCGAAACTGGTGGAGGGTATATGAGTCACTCCGAAGTAAGATTTACGAATTGCCGTGTGCCTAAAAGTCATCTGATCGGTGAGCTGGGTTCCGGCTTTATGCTAGCGCAGCAGCGGCTTGGCCCAGGAAGAATTCATCATTGCATGCGATGGATAGGTGTCTGCGAACGCGCCTTCGACATGATGTGTAAAAGAGCCGCAAGTCGCGAGTTGAGAGATGGCAAGAAACTAGGCCATCAGCAAACGATACAGAACTGGATTGCCGAAAGCCGGGCAGAAATCAATGCCTCCCGCTATATGGTGCTCCATGCAGCGCAGAAAATGGATGAACAGGGTAGTAAGGCAGCAAGGATGGAGATTTCTACCATTAAGTTCTATGTGGCTGATGTACTGATGAAAGTATTAGATCGTGCTATACAAGTGCATGGTGCCTTGGGGATTACGGACGATACGTTACTGTCATTCTGGTATCGACATGAAAGAGGTGCGAGAATTTATGATGGCCCAGATGAGGTACATAAGTCGAGCTTAGCTAGAAGTATTTTGAAGGGTTATGGACTATAAATTAAATGTCACTACGAGGAGCGAAGTAGTCCCTCCAATAGGTAATGAGGTTGATGTGTTTTTTATGAATCAAGAGACACGCAATGACAAAAGATTATGATTGACCAAGCAAAAGGCATAAGAAAAGGCGAAGAACTTGATCTACCAAAACTCAAGCTTTATCTGGCCGATCGTTTGGCAGGTTTTTCTGGTGAACTAGAAGTTTCACAGTTTCCAAGTGGGTTTTCTAACCTCACTTACCTTATTAAATCAGACGGTAAGGAGTATGTGCTCCGTAGGCCACCTTTCGGTGCCAACATCAAAGGAGGTCATGATATGGGTCGAGAATTTAAGGTGCTGTCTCTGTTGAAGCCAGTATACCCGAGCGTTCCTTCGCCAATTTTATATTGCGAAGACGAATCTGTGCTCGGGGCAGAATTCTACCTAATGGAACGTGTGAGCGGCGTCATTCTTAGGGGGCAGCCGCCAAAGGCAATAGATCTTTCACCTAGCTTAATGAGATCCATTTCTAAGTCTTGTATCGATAATTTGGCAAGTCTACATACCATGGATTTGAAAACAGCGGGGCTTGCCGATTTTGGAAAGCCCGAAGGCTATACCACAAGACAGGTAGAGGGCTGGATTGGTAGGTACTACAAAGCCGAGACAGATAAAATCCCCGCAATGGATGAGGTGGCCACATGGATGAAATCCAATATGCCAACTGAGCAATATGTGAGTTTCATTCACAATGATTACAAATACGATAATCTGGTATTGAATCCAGAAAAGCTAGATAAGATCATCGCCGTATTAGATTGGGAAATGTCTACAGTTGGCAATCCTTTAATGGACCTTGGTACTTCTTTGGCGTACTGGGCACAGGCAGACGATTCAGATGCTCTAAAACCGTTTAGTTTAACATGGCTACCTGGGAATTTGAATAGAGCGGAGTTTGTAGAATGCTATGCTGAAAAGACAGGTTTTGATTTGTCTGATCAAGTGTTTTATTACGTGTTTGGTGCTTTCAAAATAGGTGTGATTATACAGCAGATTTATGCACGTTATAAGAAAGGGCTAACACAAGATCCACGCTTTGCCAATCTGATCTATTCGGTAATGGCATGTAGTGCGAATGCTCGAAAGGCATTAGAAAAGGGACATATATAAACATCCTTACGGGGTAAAAGAGTCATTTAAAAGAGCTGTGCAACGATCCAGGGGAGTGAGTATTAATAAAACTGAATTATGGAATTGAAGATAGAAGACATTAAGAAAGTGCTCGTTCTTGGAGCTGGAACATTAGGTTTGAGGGTAGGTCTACAATCCGCTATTAGTGGTTTTGAAACGACTATATATGACATTAATGAAGACGCCTTTGAGTCGGCCATAACAATTCAGGAAGGCATCTTAAAAATGCTAATTCGCAACGAAAAGCTGTCTGAAGCGGAGGCAGAACAGGCAAAGGCAAGGCTTACTTTTACAACAGATGCAGAAGCTGCTGCTGACGATGCAGATTTCTTGAATGAGTCAGTCACAGAACACCTTCCCCTTAAGCAAAAGGTATGGCAACAGTTTGGGGAACTTTGTCCTGAGAAAACCCTTTTCACCTCCAATACTTCCTATTTATTGCCCTCTCAAATCGCGGAGTCTACCGGTAGGCCCGCTCGTTTTTGTTGTTTCCATTTTCATGATGTTTTTTATGCCAATGTGGTCGACATAATGCCACATGAAGGAACCGCCCCTTGGATTGTAGAGCTACTAATGGAAATGGGAAAAGTACTTTGGCAAACACCAGTTTATGTTAAAAAGGAAAACACAGGATACATCTTCAATTATATGTTAATGGCTTTGATTGGTGCCGCAGGATCGCTCCGAACCATGGATATAGGTTCCATAGAAGATATTGATCGTAGTTGGATGGGGAATTTCAAGATGGACATGGGGCCTTTTGGTGTCTTAGACACAGTTGGCTTGGATACGGCTTGGCATATTACAAGCAGTCAACCAGACAAGAAAAGCCAGTCATTC
>ERZ651776.4776-NODE-4776-length-12207-cov-4.385243_pt1 | contig 12207 bp, 17 predicted proteins | sample MGYA00514761_ERZ651776 | MGnify/ENA metagenome assembly ERZ651776 | reverse complement strand
AGAATTGCCACTGCTTACAATTCAGTAAGAGGTTCTACAATCACAGACCAAATTGATGTATGCCATGCAAGTTGTCATAGTTCATGTCATGGTTCAAGAGGAAGAAGATAATGATAATTGAAACAAAAGCTCCAATAGCTATTGATGATTTAAAAAAACATTTTACAGATAAAGATGTTAGTTTTTTAATAGACTATAAAAATTCAGATTTAAAAGGTGAAAAGTTATTAACATATTTAAGTAACTTAGATTTACCTTGTGATTTAAAAAACGCAGATTATGATTTATTAAAAGACTACTTTCATACTTCTTCATTATTAAAATGTAATGCATTAGAAGAAATGACTATAGAAGTATTACATCAATATAAAAATGTAGATGACAATAGTTATAACGCACCAGCATCAAAATTTGTTTCAGAAAATTTAGAAATTGTTGAGAAATGGGTTAAGAAACTAGACAGTTTATCATTATATAATATGTACATTGTTGAAGATGATAAGTTTAAAGAGTATGTTGAAACTCATCCTAAAGATGATACAAATGATTTAGAAGGTGTTAACTTTGTAAGTATATTACACAACACAAGATTTTTTCAATATTATGGCAAAGTAGAAGATAAGAATTTAACATTTTATACTAAATACTTTAAAGATTATATGTTCAGAGGTAAAAACCTTTTTGAATATTGGGCGAATTCAAACAATCCACTGTTTCTAATTACTTGGGATATAGCAAGAGGTAACAGTAAAGAATACATAGAGGCTAGAAATGCTACACCTATTTAATAAAATTTATCTATCAACAGACAATGTTATAGACAACAATATAGACAGAGTGGTCATATCAGACCCCAATGGTATTGATGTTTTAGATTATATCAAAAATGATAACGGTGATTTACTTGCATATGGTTTAACTGTAGCTGATGTTATTGGTTCTGGTAAAACATATTCAAGTTACATTGATATGTTCGATAAACTTGGTGATAAGAGTACATCTACTGGTAAAAGAGTAGTTATTTTTGCAGATGATACTAGCTTTAATAAAATTATTGCACACTTCTATAAAACTATTTTTGCAAATCCAGACAAGACTGCTTGTACAGAATTGCTAACAAACACCATATTTAAATATGATGTATTTGGTAAAGGTCGTTTTAGTAGAAACGCTGGCAACACAGACTTAACAACTGCTATTAATATATCATCTTTTGGTACTGAATATGATGCAGCTTCGGTAGACAGCACAGAAAAGTCAAATTTTGTAACTAAGTTCAAGTCAGGTTTCAGTGTAGAAGTATTACTTGCCACTTATTATAATAATGGTGATACTAAGGCAGATTTAAAAACTATTATCAAAGTATTGATGAAGAAAGATTTAGAAAAATACTTACTAGAGTTAAAAGAAATCTTCTTTGTACATCTACTTAATAAATCATTCACAGACAAATTAAGTTTGGCTAAGACATATGATTGGTCAAATTACAGTGATGTATTAACTGATACTACAACCTATGCAAACTTATTTTTAACTGATAGAATTTGGTCATACAAGTATATGAATTTTGCATCAACTGGTGACAATGTTAAATTTGATGGTATCACTAGTACAGATGTTACTAATTTTAAAGAATTTACAACAATTTCTGGTTCTTCATGGAGTGAAGAGAATGTATATGCACAAGTCAAATCAGATGTAAATAAACTTGACTTCTTAGACATTTATACAGATTTCACAGATACAAGATTAACTGCTCTATTAGATGCAGAGGCAACATTTGAAAATGCAGCTGGGTCATTCTTTTCAATTGACTTAGAAACAGTTAATCATTATTTTGTACAAACAATTTTAGAGAACAAAACGGACAATACTTTTCTAGCTAAATATTCTATCACCTAATGAGGTAAATGTGTGTCTTTTTATAATGTTATCGACAAGAAGGTCGTTGATTATTGCGAAGTAGTATGTTGTTTATTTGAACACTGTAACTTTAATTGCGTTTTCTGTCCTCAAAATCACAATAGTGTTGACTATGCCAATAGAGCCGATATCATGGCTAAGGCACCAATCATTGCAAATTATATAAACGGAAATACTAGGTCAAAGTATTTTTCTATTCATATAATGGGTGGTGAGTTATTTCAAGACAGATGGATTAATGAAGGCTTCTTAGAGATATATGAAGACTTTATAAATGAAATACAGTCTTTGGTTACTACAGATAAAGAAGTAGTATATAACTTTGTTACCAACTTAGCGTTTACAGCCAGAACAGAAATGTTATATTTCTTAGAGAAGAATAACTTAAAAGTTTCTATCTCTTACGACCCACATGGCCGTTTTAATCCAGCACAGAAAAAAATCTTCTTGGAAAATCTTAAATATTTTCGTCATCATATTCGAATGGTCTCCGTAGTAATGACTAAGAAAAGTATGGAGAGTATTATTGAAGGCGATGATACTTTTGATTTACTATATGATTTATATAAAGTAGATTTTGACCATTTATTACCTAGTACAGGAACAAAAGCAGATAGAACATTGATGCCTAAAGAAAGTGAAGTGTTGGCCTTTTATAAAGTTTTAGTTGATAGATATCCAGAGTGTATCAATATATTACCATTCACAAACGGTAAACCCCAAAATAAAATGTCATGTACAAGAGGCAACAGTCTAACAGTCATGCCAGATAGTTCAATACCAAAAGGGTGTTCTGGTTCTGTACTGTTACAAGATTACAATACACCTGATTTAGGTGGCACACAGATTATAGAAAATTGGGTTGACAAATACAATTGTTTTCAGTGCGATTATTTTCAGAGATGTCCTATGAGTTGTTTCATAAAGGCTGACTTTAAACATATTGAGGAGGATTTGGATGATTGTGTCTTTAGACAGACCTTTAAATACAGAGATGCCAAACAAGGTTAAAATTGCCTTTGTAAATCCGCCTCACGCCGATTGGTCATTAGCTAATAATATGACTTATCTAATGGTACAAAGCCATTATAACCTAAATGGCAAGTATAAGGCAAGCGTGGAATGGATTCCAGCTCCATATAAATTTAATAAGTACGAAACTATAGAGGAAATATATGCAGAAGTACAAGAAGCAGATATTATTATGTTTAGTAGTTATGCTTGGAATTACAGTATTATTGATGACCTCGCTAGACATGTTAAGAGAGTAGCCCCAGAAAAGATTACAGTTATCGGTGGTCCCCATATTGGCACAAACGAACCAGAATTTTTAGACCAAAGAAAACCTCACTATAATTTTATTTGCAAGCCAACTAAACCAGGTGAACCATTTATGGAAGATTTAATTAATAGTTATTTTGAAACAAATGGCAACCCTAAGTTTGAAGATATCGCTTGGGAGATGAGAACATTAAAAGGCACAAGACATAATATTAACAGTGATGTATCTGTATATGAAGAACACTTAGATTATCTAACAGAGAGTTTATCATATGCAAAAGAACATAAAATGGAACCGTTTGTTATCATAGAAACAACAAGAGGTTGCCCTTACAAATGTGTTTATTGTGAATGGGGTGGTGGTATTCACACTAAGATTATAAAGAAAGATATTGAATTAGTCAAGCGTGATATTATGGCTTTGAAAAAGGCAGGTTACAGAGATGCATACTTAACAGATGCAAACTTTGGAGCTTTTGAAGATAGAGATATAGAAATATTTAGATTTGCTTGGGAAAATAAATTTAATCTTACAGATATTTCTACAATGAAATCGCCCTCGTTAGAAAGAAGACAAAGACTAATTGATAGGTGGTTTGAAATTGTAGGTGCAGGACCTGAAACACATAGTAAGGCAGAGGGTGGTACAGACATGTGGGGAGAAACAGAATATGTTTCTATAGTGCCTACGGTATCAATTCAATCTATTAGTGATGAGGCGATGAAGGCTTCTAAACGAGTTGATTTATCTTCTGAGGATAAACTCACACTATCCAGACATATTGAAAAAAGATGTAGAGAAGAGGGGTTTCCTGTACCAGCATTAGAATTAATTTTAGCAATGCCTGGTTCTACACTAAATGATTTTTATAAAGAGGTTGAAGTAATATGGAATTTCAAAGCATGGTCAAGTTTCAGACATGACTATATGTTTTTACCTGACAGTGAGTTAAATAGTCCTAGTTATAAAAGAGAACACAATATAGAAACAATAGAAGTATTCTCAGATATTGTTGATGAAGATGGTATTGATAACTGGAAGACATTATATAAAGATAAGAAAACATACTTTAGAACAATGTTATCTTGTTCATCATACACAGAAGAAGATATGAAAGAAATGTGGTTTATGAACAATGCAGCTAATTATCTACTACAAAATTTCTATGAGGGTATTCAAAAGTATTGTAAACCACCAGAGTTTGCCAAGTCATGTTACAATGTAATAAAATCTTTAGATGATTTTGTGCCTATTAGAAAAGAGATAGATGACATATTTAATCCTAATACACCAGCAAGGTCAATCAGAAAACTTGGTGGTAAATTTAGAGTAGAAACTATTGAAGAAATGTTAAGTAAAAATATGCCGATTATCAAGTCGGAAGTCATGTCGGAGATGTTGAATAAATAGTAATATGATTGATGATGTAAAGACAAAAGGTTATGTTAAGTTCTACGAGCCAGGTATATCCGACTTAGTAGCACTAGATGAACATACACTTACAAACACAGAAGAACGACAAAGAGATAATGGTGAAAAAGATATTGACCCTATCTTACACCAAAGACTTACAGTTATTGGTAGTTACTTACATACAAAGTATATAAAACCAACCTATCCAAAAGCAGAGTACCAATACTACAATGTATGGAACGGTGTTGATAAAGATAATCAAGGTTGGCATACAGACTTTATGGAAGGATATGATTTATTCTTTTTGTATTACTTTGACACAACAAAAGAAGAAACTGGTGGTAATATTAGTTTCAGACATGATAAAGGCGAAGATACTTTTCAACCAGTAAAAGGTGATTTATTTTTAGTATCAAATGAAAGAGGTTTCTGGCATAAAGCCGGTGACACAAAAATTCAGAGGAGAGTTGCTAGTTTCAACTTTAAGACAAATGCTATTTAATGAAAAAGATTTAATAAGAGTGTGTGATTTATTTGAAGAAAAGAAACAACTATCTAAAGAAAGGGATTTGTGTGCTGAATTTTATAATGTAATGTTATCTTATGCAAACAAAAACATTGACAATCCAGAAAAATACAAATACTACTTAGATGTTGTTGAACAAATGGAACCATATGCAAAAGATACCAAAGAAAGAGTAAGAGAAATTAATAGAGAATTATGTAAATTTAGTGGTGCAAAGGATATCAAAAATACACCTTACCACTTAGAATGTGAGGATAGATATGGGTTTTCAAAGCCAAAACTTTAGTGATTTCTTTACTAAAGGTTTCGTAGTAGGTGAATTCAAACACAACATAAAAGAATTTTATGATTATAATTTTCCTAACTGTGAAGACCCTAATATAGGTGAAGAGGCAGGCGTACCTACGCAGGCAGAAAGTTCACTAAAGTTCTTACAAGACCAAATAGCAGTCAACATAATATCAAAAGTATTCACATCTTTTGAGTATAAAAATTTTGGTATGTGGGAAGGCGTTGATGATGGTTCTTCCGAATGGCATAATGATTGGGAAGATGGTAAGAATATGAATACTAATGTTTTAGTTTACCTCGATGATGCAAAAGAGCATAATAACAGTATAGAGGTTAGAGATAAAAACTCAGAACATGTTATCTTACCAATGGCAGGTGATTTTGTTTGGTTAAATCAAGGCAAGGGTTTTGAACATAAGGCTAATCACAATGGCGGCCGTAGAAGAGTATTATCATTTGAATTTTTTGTTGAAGGTATTAAATAATGTTTGATGATGTTAATATAGATGATTTTCATAAACTAGGATTTACATATTCTAGTATGCTTGAGATGATACCTAAAAAGTTCGAAACATACAAATATACAAACGCAACTAATGGTGGTGGTATTGATATAGACCCACAGGCTGCCAAGATGATGCGTAAGTTTCAAAATATAATCAAAGAACATTTAGTACAAAAATATTTTAAAGGCGTTGAAGCTCTAGGATATGAAATGTGGAACGGTGTTCCTCCAGATTTAAAGTTGTTTCACAATGACTATTTTCATCATAAGAAAAGTTATAATACTAATGTCTTTATTTTTATTGATGAGTGTACAGATGACAATATGAATTACATAGAAGTGAGAACAGGATTAGATGAATTTTATCAAGTTTTTCCAAATAAATTTGATATGATTTGGATAAACCAAAGTGAACAATTTACCTACAAGATGATACACACATCAGGTAAAAACAGAATATTAAATTTTAGGTATTATATAGATGGACTTAATAATAAAACCAACTGAGAGATGTAACTTTAAGTGTACATTTTGCTCTAGTACAAAAATCGCAGAACATAAAAGTGATGTATTAGACCACGATTACATATACAAATTTCTCAAAAGATTTCCAGAAACTAAGACAATCATCGTAAATGGTGGTGACCCTTTGATGATGGAACCTAATTACTATTGGAAAATAATTGACCATTTAGAAGAACATAATTACGAAGCCACATTATCATTAACTACAAACTTATGGCCATTCTATAAGAAACCAGAAAAATGGAAAGAATTATTTAATCATAAAAGAGTTGGTATTGCAACATCTTTCCAGTATGGTGGTGGTAGATTAAAGGGTGACTTTTCAGACTTTACAGAAGAGGACTTTTGGAAATGTTCAAATGCAATGTTAGAACATTGTGGTTATAGACCAGATTTTATCGCAGTTATTGTACCAGAAAATCAACACACAGTCATTAAGACAGTCGAGTTAGCAAAGAAAATGGGTGTGGTTGCAAAAGTAAATTATGCAATGGCAAGTGGCGACCAAGAGAAACCTTTTTTAAAGGCAGACATATACAAATCTTATGTAGAGATATACAACGCCGGTTTAATGGAGTGGGAATACAACACTAAACAAATGGCAGTTAGATTGCGAAGAGAACAAACAACTTGTCCTCTAAGTAGAACATGTGATAGTGGCATTCGTGCATTTAATCCAGGTGGTGATTACTATTCTTGTGGTGCGTTTGGTGATGATAAAGATAAACCAATCGACTTTGATAGAGAAATGAAAGGTGAATTCTTTACGCCGTTATCAAGTGATATGGAATTATCACAAATGAAACAGGCCTGTTTAACTTGTCCTATGTTTCAGATATGTAATGGTTGTCGTAAAACAATTAAAGATTATAAAGAACATGGTCTTGTAGAACAACACTGTAAGACAATGAAAACTATTGCACCAGAAATATTAAAGATTAATGGTATAGATAAAGAAGTAACCCCATATGTTGATGAAAGTATAAGAGTGTATAATGATTAAAGAAGGTTTTAATGATTTGTGGTCAACACCTGTGTATCTAACAAATGCAACTATACCAGATATCATAACACAACACATACTTACAAATTACGGCGATAGTAATAAAATTTCTGCCAATGTAAGTGGTGACAATATATTAGATGACCCTAAACTAGGAGAGTTAAAAAGATTTATAGTATCATCTTTTGAAAATTATCTTAGTAGATATAATATTAATTTAAAAAATAAAGATTATGATTTACGAGCATGGATTACCGGTTACGGAACAAACTATGCAATGCCTAAACATAATCATTCAGGTTCACATTTAAGTGCTGTATTTTACTTACTATGTGAAGAGAAGAATGGTGGTAATATTGTATTGCATGACCCACGAACAAATGCTAATCGTGGATATGTTGATGATTTTCAATCAATGTTCGACAAGGTCAGATTTACACCATCTAGTGGTGATGTATTAATATTTCCTAGTTTTTTATATCACAATGTAGAAACTTTTAATGGTAAAATGAGATTGGCTATGCCAGTAGATTTAACAATATACAAATGAAACCAATAACTGTATCAATTAATCCTAGTTACTTTTGCAACTTTAGTTGTGATTTCTGTTATCTTACACCAGAACAATTAAAAGACCAGAAGAGAATTAGTTTAGTTGATTTAGACAAGAGATTAAATCAAATCAGTGAACATAGAGAAATTGACTGGATTGATTTATACGGAGGGGAGATTGGCGCCTTAAAAAAAGATTACTTTTATGGACTTAGAGATGTTATAAGAAAATATTATGGTGGGAAAATTAATATTATAACAAATTTCTCTATGTTGCATGAGGGCTTTTTTGAAGATGATTTTTACTTATCAGTATCATATGATTTTGAAGCTAGGGAGAAATCTGATAGAGTATATCAGAACATGCTTCGAAGTGAGGTGCCAATAGCCGTTCTAATTCTTGCAAGTGAAAAGGTTTTACAAAAAGATGTATCAGAGATGATTACAATGTTGAATGCTTGTTCTAGTATTGAGAGTGTTGAGATAAAACCATATTCTACTAATCAAGCAAATCAACAACCAGTAACACACAAAGACTTTGAAGAACATGTAAAAAAATGGATTAATAATCCTATAGAAAAAAGATTTGATTTTATTAATGAGGGTAAGATAATAGAAAGTCTGAATGGTTTATATTCTGCCTTTTCAGATGACCATGTATATATTACACCTAATAATAAATTTGCAGTTTTAGAGTTTGACTTAAATGACAATGAATACTTTAAAGAGTTAGATAATTTCAATGAATATGAGGAATGGGCGCTTCAGGAACCGATACTAAATATAAGTGATATTTGTAGAAAGTGTCCTCATTATGGTCGATGTCTAACAGAACATTATAGATTTGTGACCGACTTAACATATGGTTGTAATGGTTATAAAGGATTATTAGATTGGTATGATGAAAGACTGGAAGATAAACCAAGAATTGTATCATAGATTAAATGTCGTACATGAAGACGACTTATCTAAGGTACATATAGAGAAGACAGAAAATGTTGTCGAAGACGCATTAAGATATTTCGAAGAGAGAGATGTAGGTTGGTTATATCCATCTAAAAGTTATGTGGTAGCTATATGTTATGCATGGTGGCTATCACATGATTTTAAAGAAGATTTTGCCGACTTGTTAAATGATAAAGATTTATTATATGGTAATGACCCATATTTTAGGCCGTATAGTGCTGATAAAGACACTTATAATGCTATAATAGACAAGGTGTTACCGTTAGATGAAAATAAAGGCATGATACCAGATATAAAAAAATGGTACACAGCCGAATTTATGTTATAAATATAAGTAAGGAGAATGAGTTTATGATTAAGATTGATGGAAAAGAGTATGATGAAACGCAATTTAGTCCAGAGTTGCAAAATTACTTAACAGTAAGACAAGAAATTCAAGTAGGTAGGACTAGACATGTGGTTGAGATTGAAAAGATTGATGTATTGACAGAACATTACAACAAGAAAATTGTTGAGTTGTTAAAAAAAGAGAAACCAGAAGAGAGTACAGATGGCGGCGATAGCAAATCTAACGATTGACCAAGGAGCATCATTTAGTTCAGATGTCACACTAAAAGATAGTGGCAATGCATTATTTGATTTAACTGGTTATACGGCCTCAGCAAAGATGGCCAAAGGTTATAGTTCTACTAGAACAAGAGTAGCAATGACTACTACTATTGCTTCAGACCCAGCGACAGGTGTGGTTACACTTTCATTAACAGCAACGGAAACGGCAGCCCTAGACGCACCAGCGAGATATGTATATGATTTAGAAGTGACTACAGGTGCCTCAGTAACGAGAGTTATTGAAGGAATTATTAATGTCCGTCCTAATGTTACTACATAATTAAACTTATTTTCTTTATAAATATACAGTAGAAGAGAGAGTTTATGCCGGATATTACAGCTAAGATTAATACAAATACACAATCTGGTCCTCAGAAGGTGGCAGTTACATTACCATCTGCTCAGGCAGCTGGAAACGCAACTCTTCAATTAAAGTTATTGGGCGATGTTGATACTACAAGTTTGGTTGATGGTGCAATGCTACAATACAGGTCGAGTGATGCAAAATTTGTTGCTCGTACAGAAATAGTAACAACAACAGGCACACTAGTGTTTAATTGTGGGAGTTTTTAAGTAAATGGCAACAGTAATTCAGATAAAAAGAAGTTCAGCAACTTCAGCACCGTCAACGCTAAAACAAGGTGAGTTTGGTTTAACATACGGAACCGGTACTCAAGCAAATGGCGGCGATAGACTTTACATCGGTACAGGCGCAGTAGATAGTAATGGTGATGCAAGTTCGATTGATGTAATCGGCGGTAAATATTTTGCAGACTTAAATGACCATGCTCATGGTACACTAACTGCTAGTTCAACTCTTATTGTTGATAATAACTTAGCAATTGACCAATTCATCGTAGGTAATTCAACTACAGTCGGCGGTACAATCAAATTAAATGAGGGTACAAACAATGGTACAAACTTTGTTGCTCTTAAATCACCAAACACTTTAGCTGCAAACTTAACATTTACATTACCAACAGCTGACGGTACAACAGGACAATTTTTAAAGACAGACGGCAGTGGTGCATTAGAATTTGCTACTGTTAATCAGTTTATTAACTTAGCTGGCGACACAGGAACAGACACATACAATACGGCAGAAACTTTAACATTTGCTGGTGGTGCCGGTTTAGTACAAACAGTTACAGATAACACAGTAACAGTTACAGCAACAGCATTAACAAATTCAAACTTATCAGGTAGTGCAGGTATCACAAATGCTAACTTAGCAAATGACAGTGTTACTTTCGGTTCTACTACAGTTGCTTTAGGAGCTACTAGTACAGATATAGCAGGAGTGACTTCTTTAATTGTTGACAATATGACAATTGATGGCAATGATATATCAACTACAAATACAAATGGTAATTTAACAATATCACCAAATGGTACAGGTACAATTACAGTACCAAGTAACTATGAAGAAAGAGCTGGTTTCACAGATAACTCTTTAACAAATAAAAAATATGTTGACACAGTTGCACAAGGTTTAGATATTAAAGATGCAGTTAGAGTTGGTACAACTGCTAACTTAGCAGCAACATACTCAAACGGAAGTTCAGGTGTTGGTGCAACATTAACAAATTCAGGCACACAAGCAGCTTTAGTTTTAGATGGTATCACAATGGTAGTTAATGATAGAGTTATGGTTAAAGACCAAACAACAACTCTTCAAAACGGTTTATATAAAGTTACAAACATTGGTTCAGGTTCAACAAATTGGGTACTAACTAGAACACCAGACGGTGACGAAAGTACAGAAGTTAACGGCGGTTCGTTCTTCTTTGTACAAGAAGGTACTACAAATGGTGATAATGGTTATGTAACAACGAATGACGGAAATCCTACGATTGGTACAGATGCAATTACATTTGAACAATTCTCAGGTGCAGGTCAAGTAACTGCTGGTTCTGGTTTAAGTAAATCAGGAAATATCATAGATGTAAATACTGATGGTAGTTCACTCGAAATTAGTTCAGATGCATTAAGAGTTAAAGCATTAGGTATTACTAACGCTATGTTAGCAGGTTCAATCGCAACTTCTAAATTAGCAAATCCTACAATCTACTTTACAGACGAAAGTTCTACACAAGGTAGTGTTTCTTTAGAAGGAACATTAGAGTTTCTTGCTGGCGAGGGTATTAATACAACAGTTTCGGGTAGTACATTAACAATCGCTGGTGAATTAGCATCGACTTCAAATGTTGGTGTTGCATCATTCAGTTCAGACAATTTTGCCGTAGATGGTTCAGGTGAAGTTACAGTAATCAAAGTTGACGGGAGTACATTTTAATGTTTAAGTGGATTGAAAAATTAGTAGATAAAGTTGTTGGTTCATATCAAGTAGATGAACCACCAAAATATCTTAGTGGTAGTTTAGAGAAAAAAACTAAAAAAGAATTAGAAACTTTAGGTCGTAAAATCGGCATTGAAGTTGATAGAAGATTAACTAAAGCAAAAATAATTAAACAGATAAAGAAACATAAGTAATGGCTGTACAAATATTACCAAAAAGAAGTAACACAGCACTAGCAATTCCCCAAGCAAGTGATTTGATTGCCGGTGAGTTGGCAATGAATGTTGCAGATGGTAAGTTTTATACTAAAACA
>ERZ651776.4773-NODE-4773-length-12211-cov-23.365007_pt1 | contig 12211 bp, 15 predicted proteins | sample MGYA00514761_ERZ651776 | MGnify/ENA metagenome assembly ERZ651776 | reverse complement strand
AAAGACTTATCATATTGATGAGAAAGGACGCCGCCTTAGCTCTGCTTATAGTGATATGCCGTCAAAAATAGCAGTATTTGGAGATTCATTTTCTTTTGGTCGTTTAGTGAATGAAATGAAACCAAATGAAGTGCCGAAACAAATTAGAGTGACTATGACTAAGGGTGAGAAGATGAGTGATGATTTACGGGGGCGCAAATACTGTCATACAGTCATTGAATGGGATAACATAGATTTCAGGGTGATGGGAACAGGAACACATTCAGTGCCAAAAGAACCTTCATTACAGCCCGATACACAAGTAACGCCTGATCCGACGCTTGAGAAGCGAACACGGCGTATTTTCAAACCCGAATATAAGTTGCGCATCATACAAGAGGCTGCTGCCTGCAAACATGGTGAGGTGGGGGCTTTGCTTCGTCGAGAGAAGTTATACAGCAACCAGCTCTGTGACTGGCGTCGAGAATATGCCGATAACGGGTTTGCAGGACTTGAAAAATCAGCACCGGGTCCAATTGCGTCAAAGTCCGCAGAGCAGCGCCAGATTGAAAAGCTGGAGAAACAGGTTGCAAGACTGCAGGGTGAACTGGAAACGGCAAATGATTGTCTGGATATCCAAAAAAAAGTGTTGTCGATTCTCGACCGTTCAAACAATGGGAATACGCCGTGAGTTTAGCCATCGAGCATCGATCAGCGCGAGTGTCCATGAGCGCAGCTTGTCGCGTTCTTGGGCTTAATCGTAGCAGTGTGCTTCGGCGTCGTGCCGCACTGGTGGATCCTAGCCCTAAGAGACGTTCTCGCAAACAGACCTTACAACCGCGAGCCCTTAGTCCTTTGGAGCGTGACGAAGTGAAAGACCTGCTTCACAGCGAACGGTATCGTAATCAAACGCCAGCTGAGATCGTCGAGAAAGTGCTTTATCTGCGGCGCAACTATCACCTCGGGCCAATAAGGATTGTTTGGTATTTGGCGCGTTATCACGGAACCGTTACGCACGGGATTAAAGTTTCCCAAGATTAATTAGAACCGTTATTCTTATTTTTAAGAAATCTGAGGTTCAAAACGGCGATATCTCTGCCATAGGTTATCGACTTGTGTTGTCTGCAGACCGCATTCTTCAGCAACAATTTTGATTATGCGGGTTCGTGTCCCTTTGGGGGCTTTGCCAACGATTTGAAAAACACGGTTCTTTGGATCTGTACCCTCCATCGAAGCATTTAGGGTGGCAAGCTCCTCCTCTGGCTTTGTCAGAGTAAACTTGCTTGAAGCGGGCAGGGCTAATTTGTAACCATGCCCAATGACAAAACACTCCCCATTTCGCTACTTTAAAACCAGCCCTGAAGTCATACGACTTGCAGTCATGCTGTATGTTCGTTTTCCACTTTCTCTTCGTAATGTGGAGGACCTTCTTCATGAACGGGGTGTAGATGTAAGCCATGAAACGGTCCGGTTCTGGTGGAACCGCTTCGGGCCAATGTTTGCATCAGAGATTGCTAGGAAAAGACGTAACCAGGCACGCAGTCACTCGAATTGGCAGTGGCACTTTGATGAGGTCTTTGTGAAGATCAACGGTGAACGGCACTACCTTTGGCGTGCTGTAGATCACGAAGGTGAAGTTCTGGAAAGTTATGTAAGTAAGCGTAGAGATCGCAAGGCCGCGTTGAAATTCATAAGAAAATCAATGAAGCGCAATGGCCAACCTAAAATTATAGTAACGGACAAACTGCGTTCCTACCGCGCAGCGATGATGATCATAGGAAATGCTGACCGGCAAGAAACAGGTCGCTGGGTAAACAACAGAGCTGAGAATTCTCATTTACCGTTCAGGCGACGAGAGAGGGCGATGCTAAGATTTCGACGAGCGAAAACCTTGCAGAAATTCGTCTCCATCCACACTTAAATCCAAAACCATTTCAACCAGGAACGCCATCTCTATTCACATGCTAATTTTAAGCTAAACCGTGCCGCTGCTATCGCTGAGTGGCGTCAACTACTGAGCGCATAGATTTCGATTGTCCCATCAATCTGATGCTTGCAATCATTAGTCTGACAGCACCCTATTTTTAACTATTTAAATTACAAATTAGTTGGAATTATCAGCATTTTACCCAAATCCAAGCTTTGATAAATGACACGAATTTCTTAGCTTGCAATATGGACAAAAAAATTCGATTTACCAACACTTTCAACCAATTCAAACAAAATCTGTGCATGCTTTGGATCCAGTCTCACACAACCAGCCGAAGCTGGTGTGCCCAAATTTTTGATGTCAGTTGTCCCATGGATGGCATAATTGCCATTATAAAATATCGAATACGGCATCGGTGCGTCATTATATAACGAGGATTTATGATGCCTTGAAAGCCATTGAGCCGCCCAAGTCCCATTAGGTGTGGTCTTACCAGAGCGTGCGGTAGATACCTTCCAAGTGTAAACATGTTTTCCGTCTTTGATTAATTTCAATTTTTGTTCACTCTTTAAAACTAAAGCAATTACTCGATGTTCTAAAACACCAAACTCCTTTTCAAAATCTGATAAATTAAATAACTCTCTGAGCCTCTCATCGGGAGCCACTTCTAAGCTAACTTCAGAAAACGCCGAGAACGCAAAATCATCGCCCAACGCCTTCGTAGACATTTTGTCTGGAGAAGATAGGGAACTAAACAAAATAGGTTTTCTTGAGTTGAACTTTTGATCGTCATTTGCGTGATGTATTGATTGGTTTTTAAAGTCACTAGTTTCAAAATCTGCTTTTAAAGCTAATTGCATCGAGACGCCCATAGTCGTTTGGACTTCATCACTATAATTATCAGATTTATATAACAAATTAGAGTTCTGAGTATTGATTGAGAAATTAATATGCTTCAAAGAAGGCATAATCAGGGGTCCGTTTTCTTGAATTTTGTGAGTGTTTATCGGAATGAAAACCAAAAATAGAAAACAAATGACAACAGCCGTAATTAGCCTTGCCACAGTGGGTTTATCTTGAGCCAATAGTTGTACAGTTTCAGGAGATTTGTAGTTATCCAACCGTTTCTGGATTTGACCAATGCGCTCGTAAATTTCTTTCTCATCCACTGTCAAAGTCTCCTCAAACATAAGCATACCAAATAGATTATGCTTAGTTCGATTAAACGACAGCAATATATAAAAAATTAACTCAGGACGGCTCATCCCGCACTCGGCGGAGGTTAGCTTTGAAGAAAACTGTAATTTCTATCGTTCAATAGCGTTGCTGCTAGTTTTACCGCCCGCACCCCGCATAATGCTCCACTAGGTCACAATTATTCCAACCACTTTAAAATTTAGACTTGAACGTAAGTAATGCGAAGGTTTTTTTGTACGTAGCGAAATATTAATCTTAGGAGCTAACAAATGTCGGAGAATTTCTACGTCAATACAGTTGGAGCTGTACCAGCTGGCAAACTATCAGAAGCTGTTTCGCTAGGTGTAACGCTTGCTGAGGAGTCCAAGGCTGCAGGATCAACTCGAGCTAGCGTTGGTACCATAATGACCGGCAACAACGCAGGCAGCGTAGTCTTTCAGCAATTCTTCCAGTCTCTGAACGATTTTGCAAATGTAATGGATGCCTTCTCTACATCAGACACTTACGGAAAAATAATGGGAACTGGATTAACAGTCACGATGCGAAATATAGCAAAATTTTGCGACGTACCTTTTGATGCACCGGCTAACCCTCAAAGAAAATACGTAGTTTTAACACGTGGCAAATCGCATATCTCACAACCAGAGTTAATGGAATTGATGGCAGAAGCATCCCCTATGTTTGCAGAAACTGGGGCGCAAACTTTTAGGTTTGCTAGAATTATGACGGGCAACAATGCAGGTGATTTTTTATTGGGTGTCACCTACCCGTCCATGTCAGAAATTGAAGCGACGTACGATGCTATCGCCAGTAACCCTGTTGCTGCAAAAATCTATAACGCACTTGATGTGAATCTTAGAACCATAATCAAGGTTCAAAGTACGGCGATGTAAAATTAGCAGCATAGCATTAGGAGTAGATAACAATGCTTGTGGTAACAACAATACGTTTATCTAAAGGCTTTCAAGCTTGGAAGGACATGGTGCATTCCGTTGGCGATAAGATGAAAGAACACGGGATGACTTTTGTTTTTGCTGGAACGCAAAAAGATGATGACAGCATGCTACACACAGTCATTCATTTTGAAAGTGAAGCACATCTTAAGAGTTTCTCAGAAGATCAGGAACTTACGCGCTTAAGAGCGGAAGCTGGAGCAATAGTGGAAACAGGTACGTTTACACCAATCACTGACGAAGCGTTTATTAATTATCCTATGGTCTTAAATTTGAAGTAAAGGAAATCAAGCGATGCACGTGAGCATGTCACACTGGGAAGCGCCAGAAATTACTGATAATATGTACGAAACAATGCAAAAACGTTTCATGCCGATGATAAAATCATTAGGCGCAACGCAATGTTTTGAAGTTCAGACAAGTGATACGACGGTGAGCATCATTGCCGTATACCCTGATGAAGTAACTTTTATAGAAGCATCCCAACGAATAGCTGAAATACGTTAAGTGGCGTTCATTTATGGCTGTACAGTCAACCTAACCCCACACCCAGCCTGCGTAGCGCATTCGTGCAGAAGATCTTCGACATTACGGAGTGAGAGCGGAAAACGAACGTACAGCATCACCGCCAAGCGGATGATCTCTAGGCTCGTTTTAAAGGACCTGAATGGGGAGTGTTTTGGCATACGGCGAGGCTACGAAACCACCCTGCACGGCTCAAGCTCGTTTTGTCTGACAGTGCCCTTTGCCGCAATCATTCAATCGGCCGAGTAGGCTCCAATTTTTGAAGTACTCAACCGATTGTTCACGAGCGCCTCAGCAAAGGTGACACCTGCTGCAACACCATCAATAACGGGTAGTCCGAATTCCTCGCTGAGCTGTGCCATAAGATCCGCCATCCCGGCACACCCAAGAACGATTGCTTCTGTATTGTCTTGCTCGATTGACTCGCGGATTTCAGATCTGATTTTAAACAATGTTGCCGGATCGCCCTCTTCCAGTTTTAAAACTGGAATATCTGTTGCACGAACCCGTACGCATTTTTGGTGAAGACCATAGCGCATAAGGTTGTTTTCTAAACCCGGTATGGAACGTGAAAGTGTTGTTATGACACTAAATTTATTGGCGACCATACTGGCTGCGTGATAAGCGGCCTCGCCAATACCCAACACGGGTACTTTGACCAGTGTCCGCACCGCATCGACACCCGTGTCATCGAAACAGGCAATAACGATCGCATCGACATCCGGATGCCGCGAAACTTCAGCTAGCAAGCCGGGAATACAGGTGGCGACGTCCAGAAACCCCTGAATACTCGCTGGTCCTTCTTGCGAATTAGCGGCAATGATTTCGGTATCTGGGCGGGCAATATCCCGCGCCGCTGTCGCGATCTTGTCGGTCATTGAGGTGGTCGTATTGGGGTTGATTACGAGTATTTTCATATCAGCTCAAACTTCCCCACCCAGATAGGCGGCTTTAATCCGGTCATCGTGCAACAGCTCTTTCGAGTTACCCTCGATCACGATGTTTCCTGTCGCCATAGCGTAAGCCCGGTGCGAAATGCTCAGCGCCATGCGTGAATTTTGCTCGACCAGCAACACCGAAACGCCTTCGTCGCGATTGATTGCAACGATTGAACGGGCAATATCTTGTACCAGTTTGGGTGCGATCCCAAGGCTTGGTTCATCCAGCAGCAAGAGCTTGGGTTTTGCCATCAATGCACGGCCAATCACCATCATCTGTTGCTCGCCACCCGAAAGTGTTCCGGCAGCCTGACTGTAACGCTCTTTCAGGCGAGGGAAGCGTGTCAGAATGCTTTCCAAAGTGTTCTGAATGTCCGCTTTGTCCTCGCGCGTGAAGGCCCCCATCATCAGATTGTCCTTAACAGACATAAAAGGAAAGACGCGGCGTCCTTCGGGCACCATTGCGATGCCGCGCCTAACTATCGATGACGGATCAGTGCCGTCCACGCGCTCTCCTTCGAATGTAACAGATCCACTTTTGGGATTGGCTAAACCAGTGATGGTGCGCAAGATTGATGACTTGCCTGCTCCATTGGCCCCGATCAAGGCTACGGTTTCACCTTGGCTCACGCTCAGTGAAACGCCCTTCAGCGCATACACATGGTCGTAATAAAGTTCGACATCTTTGAAATCCAACATGGCTGTCATGATTTACATCCCGATCTCATCGTCGACGCTGCCTAGATAAGCCTCGATAACTTTTTCATTGTTTTGAATCTCAGAAGGCGTACCCTCTGCTATCTTTTCACCAAAGTTCAGCACCACAATCCGATCCGAGATATTCATGACCGCTGGCATATCGTGCTCTACCAGCATGACCGTGACATCGCGTTCATCCCGCACAGAGCGCACCAAATCGACCATGTTCATGGTCTCATCGTGGTTCATGCCCGCAAAGGGCTCATCAAGCAGCAACACCTTTGGATCCGTCGCAAGGCCAATTGCAATGCCTAATGCACGCAGACTACCCTGCGGTAAATTGCTGGCCTGTTCATTGCGGATATCCCACATACCAAGAAATTCCAGCAACTCGTCTGCATGTTTCCCGAACGCCGCAACATCCTCCTTGGCCGTCTTTGAACCCCAAAAGTATCCCGCAAGCGAAGCTTTAGCGCGCAAATGCTGCGCAACTACAACACTTTCACGTACGGTCATACTTTTGAAAATCGTAGTCTCCTGAAACGTGCGCACCACTCCTTTGCGCGCAACTATATGCGGCTTTAGGTTGGAAATGCGCTCGCCCCGATAGATCACCTCACCAGAGGTGGTTGGTGTAAAAGACGCAATCATCTTGAACAGTGTAGATTTGCCTGCGCCATTTGGACCAATCACCGATAGTATTTCATTTTCGGCCACATCAAAGCTGATCGCATTGTTCGCGGTCAAGCCACCATATTTCTTGGTCACATTCTTAACTTGGAGAAGCGGGCTCATTTGTCACCTCCTTTGCTGAAACGGATACTCAGTAACCCGTTGGGTAGGAAGCGAATGATGATTATCAGGATAGTAGAATAGATTAGCATCTGATATTTCCCGAATTCAAACAATAGGTCCCATCCGAAGTATAGGACTAGCGTGCCCAGCATTGGGCCAAAAACATACCCCAGACCGCCAAGAAAGCAGTTCAGCATGAAGTTGACAGAGTCCGCCACTTGGAAGCTGGACGGATAAACCGACTGCGCGATTGATCCGAACATGGCTCCACCAAGTCCTCCAAAAAAGCTGGAAATGGCAAAGATCACGATGCGAATGTAGGAAATGTTTACCCCAATGGAACTGGCGAGTTCTTCGTTCTGTTGCATCGAGCGACAAAGGTGCCCGAGGCGGGAATTCACCAGACGGTAGAGCGCTGCATAGGTTAGGAGCATGATAATGCACGCAGTGTAATAGAAGGCCAACTTGGTACTCTCCATCGCGGCGAAGTCAGGCAGGATGGGAATGCCAAACACAGAGATACCCGAGGGCAGAGGTATGTTTGAGATACCCCGCGCCCCGTTGGTGATTGGCAACGCCAATGCTGTTAAAGTGACAACTTGAGTTAAAACAAGCGTTATCATTGCGAAATATACGCCGCGCAGGCGTAGGATTGGCAGGCCGATCAAAATCGCCACCACTGCTGCGAATAGGCCCGCCGCAGGCAACGAAATCCAAAATGACCAGCCTACTTTGACCACCAGAATAGCTGATACATACGCACCTATCAGTGCGAACGCACCCTGGCCGATATTAATTCGGCCAATGTAAAAGGTTAACCAAACCCCTGCGCTGGCGATGGCCAAGAGAGCCACAGAGGTGAGGGTAAAGTAAAAATCCCAGCGTCCCGTAACGCCAATTGCAAAGGGTACACCGATGAAGATCATGAACAAGAAGATTCCGACGCCCGTGAGTTGTTTTGAGTTAAATCCAAGCATCACATCAACCCCACGGCTTGCCCATCAGACCTTGCGGTCTAACAGCGAGGAAGATCATTAAGGAAACGAAGATCACGAGATAGGTGATATCACCGTATTGATAGAGCAGCGCGAGGCCAATGGCTTCCATAAAGCCAAGGATGATACCTCCCCAAATCGCACCGGATATGACACCCGCCCCACCGATCATGACCATCATAAAGGCTTTGATGGATGTCGCGCCGCCCATTCCAAGGTTCACCCCAGTGATCGTGACCAAAAGGCCACCAACCAGACCCGCAAGCATCGCGCCCAGCGCAAATCCGATCATTGAATACCGGTCGACATTCACGCCCATCAATTGCGCTGCTGTTCGATCTTGCGCCAAGGCGCGCAAGGCACGGCCGGTTTTGGTGTATTGCATCAAGGCAATGAACGCGATGATCGACAAGATCGCGAGCACACAAATCAAGATGCGATCATAGGGCATAATCAGCCTGAAATCCCAGTTGAACACGCCATCAACAATCTTAGGGACACCGCGCTGTTTCTCACCGAAAACAAGTAAAATGACCGCATCGAGAAAAAAAGCGATCCCAGCCGCGAGCAACATCGTGCTTTCCTCGCGGGATGATCCTTTGATTACAGGTGCAAAGAGATACCGCTCAATCAATGCCCCCAATATAGCCAAGGTCACACAGGACATTACAAGCGCCAAAACAAATGGAACGCCCCAATGGCCATAGAATGTATAGGTTACGAAGCCACCAATTACATACATCTGCCCATGAGCAAAATTGAGGACATTCATGAGAGCGAAGATCAGGGTTAGACCAAGCGCGATCATCGCGTATTGGGACCCCAGATAGACGCCGTTAGCCAGTATCTGTTCCATGCTTTCTTCTTTCTTAGAAAAACCCTGGGCCAATTTGGCCCAGGGAAGCTCTGCTCAGGACAGGTCCAAAAGCGGGGAGGAAATATTAGTCTACTTCAGCGACAAACAGCGTTTCAAACTCGCCGTCCTGATAGACGTTGACTACTAATGGTACGGAGACTTGACGCTTTTGGCCAAATGATGACATGCCAACGTAACGTAGTTTTGCATCACCGTTCATATAGGGGTTTGGTGCTTCAAAGGTGTCCATTGTCGCCTGGAATGCATCTACATCAGTGATCGCGGATGGATCGGCTTTCAGCGTTTCTAGAATATACTCCAACGCATAGACTTTGGTGTTGGACTCGTCATTGTACTCGCCAAACATATCTGTGTAACGCTGAACGAATTCATTCATCATTGGAGATGCAAGCTCTGGCGTGGAGGCCCCACCAACAGAGATAAACCCGTTTGCTAAATCACCCGCACCTTCGGCCAAAACACCCGCATCTTGAGCAGTTTCTGTTGAGATGACACCCTGGAAGCCCAATTCGCGCGCTGAGCGAATGAGCTGGGGTGCATTCGCAGGCGATACGCCCGATAGTACCAGCAGATCAGGACGGGAACGCATAACTGGCGTCAAAACTGGCGTAAAGTCAGTCGTGTCAACCTGGTATGTCACGTTTGCCGAAACCACTTCCATCCCAAGCGCCGTGGCGGCTTCAACACCACCATCACGTTGGCTAAGTGGATCAGATTCGTTGGCCGCGATGAAGGCGACGGTTTTGACGCCCTTTTCATCCATCAGGTATTTGTAGATCGCAGGACCTGATTGGTAGTTGGCAACCATACCCAGAACAGCGTTGGAGGCTGGCGCTTGATATAGTGATTTGGGAAACGCGTACGGGAAATACATGATCCCGTTGGCTTCAGCCACAGGACGCACAGCTGCCGCGCCGTCGTCAACGTTCGGACCAACAACATAGTGGATGCCTTCCTGAGCCATTTTTTCCATGCCTGCAATGGCACGCTTAGGATCTTTCTGGTCGTCAAAAGACACTATTTCAATGTCATAGGTAGTTCCGCCGATGGTATAGCCGCCAGTCTCATTGATCCATGACGCGCGCGCTTCCATTGAGCGTTGATTTGAAATTCCCCAAGCCGCCGCCGGGCCGCTAGTCACTCCAACAAAGCCAATTTTCAGAACAGTATTTTCTGCGAGGGCGGTTGTTGCTTGAAGGGCGGTCAGTGTTACAGCCGTTAAAGCCGCTTTCATAAGTGTTCTACGTTGCATTTTTAACTCCCGTTGAATTCGTTTTCTGCGCGTTATGCGCCATTATTGACCGGCAGTTAAATGGAATCTCCATGCGTGCCGCCCAATCACTTCACGATTGTTAACAATCTTTGTCAACATAGTTTGTATTTCAGTCGACAAATTCTTATGCTTGGACTTACACTGAATGAAGTTTAATCGTTTCTAAAAGCCAATGACGAAAAACCAATCAATATAGAAAGTGATCTCGTGTCTTCCAAACTAAAAGAAAGCACCATTGCTTCATCGAATTTAAAATCTCGCTCAGACGAGGGCATTATTGTTGAACGCATTTATAAAGCGGTCATGGAACAACGGTTGGCACCGAAAACAAAACTGAGCGAGGCCCGCCTCTGCGAGACATTTGGCGTTGGTCGCATGCATGTTCGGCGCGCCCTTCTTCTCCTCGCAAGTCAGGGAATCATCGAGCTACAATCAAATCGCGGCGCCTATGTCGCCTGCCCTGACGAATCCGAGGCGAACGATGTCTTCGCAGCCCGCATGTTGATCGAACCACCGCTCGTTCGGCAAATGGCGCAAAGCCCAGATAATATTGATCTGACACTCCTCACCGACCACATTGCGCTCGAGGATGCTGCGCGTAAGATGAATGAGCGAACCGAGATCATTCGGCTGTCCGGTGAATTTCACACCAAGCTCGCTCAATCGACGGGAAACAAATTTGTCTTCCGGATGATGCGCGAGCTTGTGACGCGAACATCACTCATTGTCGGCCTCTTTGGATCATCCGAAAACGCCAGTTGCCCAGATGATGAACACAGTAACATTCTGGAGGCGATCCGGTTGCGAAACCCGGAACTTGCCGAAAAACTTCTCATATCTCACTTGAACCATATTCAGAGCGGCCTTGACATGACATCGCGGCAGGCACCTCAGGACGATTTAGCAGCTATTCTTGGATCGGAGTGATTTTGGGCAATCCCCGTTCTGTGTTGATGAAACGAGGAATTTTTATAGATATTAATCAGATTGGTGCTGTTTGGCGCAGGTTGAGCTTAGCCACTCTCAACGGCCCTGTCAGACGAATGAGAACTCGCATCAGATTGCTAGCGCAGCTTTAATCTATGCGCTCAATAATTGGCGCCACTCAGTAAGAGCGGCGGCGCGCTTCAGCTAGAAATTGAGGCGAGAATAAAGATGGCGTTCATGCGGCCTGGCCCCCCACGGTGCAAAAAGAGGGGAGCGTAGCGGTGGAGCAAGCCTCCGTTACGCGCTTTCCGCCCCTATTAGTGGGGAGCGGTGGAGCGAGTGGAGCAATTATACCGAAACAATTAGAGCATATATAACCGTATGTTTTAAAATGTATATTATGGTATAATTGGGAAGTAGTGCTTTGCACCGCGGTGGCGTTGCGTAAGTTACATGGAATTTGCTCCACTCGCTCCACCGCTCTACTTTGGCATCTAGCTAAAACCTCGCTCATGAAGCAGGTTTTCGACATTACGAAGAGAAAGTGGAAAACGAACATACAGCATCACAGCCAGACGGATGATCTCTGGACGCATTTTAAGCACCTGAATGAAGAGAGCTTTGTCATTCGGCGAGGCTAAGAAACCGCCCTGCCTGCCTCAAGCTCGTTTTGTCTGACAGTACCTTTTAATGTCTTAATGCTCTTATCTGAGAGTAGGTGTTGTGTAATCAGGCATCCAATCGTACTGAATGCGCGAGGCTATTTTTCCATAGAGCTAAAACGAATACTGAAGGATAATAAAAATGTACCTTAAATCCATCGCCTTTGACGCTTACGGCACACTATTTGATGTATATTCGGTAAGCTCCTTAGCCGAAGAGCTGTTCCCCGGAAAAGGCGCACAGCTGGCTACTATCTGGCGCGACAAACAAATCGAATACACCCGCTTGCGCACTGTTGATGACAATACCATGCTTGTGCTGCGCAAGGCAAGCAAACAGAGCGTAAATTGACAAATTTACATCAGACTTTGCTGTTACCCATTCTCAGTCCCACATCGTCTCGCGCGCACACGCTCGCTTGTGACCTATTGCGCCACGAGCGTGAGCTTGCGGCTCTGAC
>ERZ651776.4770-NODE-4770-length-12222-cov-5.470317_pt1 | contig 12222 bp, 6 predicted proteins | sample MGYA00514761_ERZ651776 | MGnify/ENA metagenome assembly ERZ651776 | reverse complement strand
CAAAGTCTCTCTCTCCCCGAAATGGCGTAAAGAGTGACGATAATGATATTCCGATGATTGAAGAGGAGTATCAGAAATCGGGTAATCCCGACCGTCTTCCAAAAAAGGAGCGAGGCAGGCCACGCAAGCACCAGGAGCAAACGGGACCAGATATGCCGAAACGGAAGCGGGTGCGGCCACGCAAAGATCAAGGTAGTGCACCAGCAAATGTGGCGCCTGCAGGATGGGTTCCTGAAATTTCAGCAGGCGGAGACAAAGTAGCAAAACAACGTGGTGGTGCAGCTAAACAGAAATCACTCGAATACAAACCAACTTGCGAGTATCCTAAGGAGCTACTCTTTATTGAACTGGAAAATCGTGTAGGGACAAGAGTATCCTATCGTGGAAGAAAGGGGAGTGTGACATGCAGAGTTAACTGCAACTACATCGTTACCTTTGATGACGATGGAAACGGCACAAGGGAGTGTGGATACATAGCCAGTGAACTATTGGTTCTAGACAGTAATGATAATGAGATTCCAATGACCGAAGAGGAGTATCAGAATGGGAAATCAGTAGCAAAACAACGTAGTAAATTACCTGAATACAAACCAACTCACGAGTATCCTAAGGAGCTTACCTTTATTGAACCGGAAAATCGTGTAGGGACAAGAGTGTCCTATCGTGGAAGAAAGGGGAATGTGACAGGGAAAGTTAACTGGCTCTACATCGTTACCTTTGATGACGATGGAATCAACACAAGGAAGGGTGGATACGCATCCAGTGAACTATTGGTTCTAGACAGTAATGATAATGAGATTCCGATGACCGAAGAGGATTATCAGAAAAGGAGATGGACTAGTAACGCAACCAAATACAAACCAACTCACGAGTATCCTAAGGAGCTAATATTTATTGAACCGGCAAATCGTGTAGGGACGAGAGTCTCCTATCGTGGAAGAAAGGGGAGTGTGACAAACAAAAAAGGCTGCCACTACATCGTTACCTTTGATGACGATGAAAACAACACAAGGAATTGTGGATACCTCTCCAGCCAGCTATTGGTTCTAGACAGTAATGATATGGAAATTCCGATGACCGAAGAGGAGTATCAGATGATTCCTGTGAATCAAACGAAAATACAAAGGACGGATCCAAAACAACAGAGTAGGAAAAAAAGAAAAAGTAAAATTCCTCCAACTGAAACGCCGCAACCACCACCGTCCAAACGACGAAAAATGGACGAAGTTGATGTTGATCTTGATATTGATAGTATTGACAATTTTGAAATAGTTTCTTCGAGTACGGTATCTACAGACGACGGAATTAACTCAGACATGTGTATGGATGCCTTTGATAATGATCTAATAAAAGATGTACGGATGAATGATGACAGATGAATTTGATTGAGAAAATGATAACGATGAGGGTTAAGGTAACCTTTTTTTGGCAATTAGTATCAGGTTTTCGCTCATATCGTAACTGATACACATGCAGTTACACTGACGCACAGCATCAATTACACACCTCTTTCTCGATCTCATGTTTTTGTTGATTTCGCCATTTTCACTTTTCGCGCATAGAATACAAGAAGACGAGAATCACGAGAACGGGCTGACAAAAACAGTATACTACCCAAAAACAGAAACTACAAAATTAATTGGTTTTTTTACGCTCACATTCCTTTTCCTCTTTATCGGGTTTTCCCTCTTTGCCTATACGAATTTGCTCGTACATCTTTATCCTCTCGCCATTGGTGTCTAGCACCAAAACCGTTGTCCTTTCCGTCTTGCCTTTCACAAATATCTTTGCAAAATCCTTCTCCAACTTGTACGGCCTTCCAGTGACTGGAACCCTGCACTCTGTCTCATCAGACATGACACCATAAACGATCTCCTCAATTCCATCTTGTGTTCCAAGCAAGGTATCAGGCCTATCCTTTCTATGCAATAGCCAAGAAAATCCCCTGTTCCCCATGAGTGTCGCCACTTTCGCAAATTGCTCCATCCCTTGCTCAACGACACCCCATTTTGCATTCAAGAATCCGCAAGGCAACGAGTTAACCGATCCTTCCTCCAGATCAACTGAACTGACGTAACAGACAGTTCCATTCTTGTCCCCTAATCCCAGCCCCCCGAAATTGTTACGGGGCCGGTTGGAGAGAAAGAATATCTGATTTTCATCTTGACTGTTGTTGCCGGTTCTGCTGTCGTCGTTTTTTTTATTACCACGTTTAGCACTTCCGCCGTCGTCATCTCTCTCGACATTACCATCATTTTGCTTTGCTCCCCCCTGCAATGAGCCAACAAGGAGGGAGAAAGGCTCATATATCATTCCAAGTTTGTCCCCTTGTTCCTTGAATTTACTCGTGAATTCTTCCGGGGAGAGCCCCGATCGCAAGAATGTCGCCGGCAGCGCCGTGATAGGATAGGGATATCGTGACTTACCATACCGGAGCAACATCAAACCCGGGAGGAAAAAAACTAAGAGAGGAGAGAGGGTAGAAAGCAAATTTTGGACAAGAAAAAGCAACGCCTTATTGTTGCGCGAGATGAGAAAGCGACAGGATTGCCACGACCTCATTACGCAGGCCGAGTACATATCTTTTGCTATAAGAAAAAAGTCAACGTCCTCATAGTTGTATTTGTAGTGATGCACTCCAACAATAGCAGATCCCATAACACCAAAAAACAATAGAGGGTACGAGAGGGTAATCGGAGACTCCACAATTCTCGTGATAACGCTCGGTGTAGGTCGAAACACAGGGACTACGCATGCGAACCTTTTCCCAGAGACAGCAATGTGGGTACCATTGTCAGCATGTAGAGGAGCTACACAGTTGACCTGGTCCTCAACGTCATTACCACCATTACCACCACCAGCTTGAAGAGAAGAGATAACAAAGGGATCATACAGAAGGGAAGAGAGGGGGACTTTCTTGGCAGCGGTAGGAGGGAGTTTTGGGCCAGGAGTTGTTTTTGGGGCTGTGGTGACGGAGGAGGGAACATGGTTCATTGCCAGGAGTAGGCTGTGAGTATTATCATCTTCGTTAGGTGATGATAATCGTACTTCAGAAGTACTCTTAGGTGCAGATGCGTAAAAGAAAATCACAGACATTATTCAAAGCCTGTTTTGCTTGCTTTTTTGGAACGTTGGTTGTTAGGTTGCTCTCCCAAATCTCACCTAAACCCCCCCACGATTGATAACAAAGATCGGACCAGCAAGTCTACATTACACACCACAACAGTATTACTCGATAGCAAAAAAACTCTCGAAAACGTCGCTGGTTATTTCCACTCCCCCGAATTCAAATGTCCGGTCTTCTCCCTCCTAGAACCTCCTCAACGCGAGCATCAGATAACAGCACGTACACGTCATACGGTAGCTATACTGATGTGTCATCCAAATATTCATCTGCATACACACAATCGAGGGTCAGTGGCGACGATGTGAGGAGCTTGATGAGCGATATGAGTGACATGAGCAATTTGACCAGCGTGAGCCGCAATCACCTATCCAAGCGCCAGCGGGAGAGGGGAAGCAGAGGATCGCCAACAAGGTGAGCGAAGACATCATAATCATCAACAGCATCACCAAATCGCTTAACTCACCCAACTTTTCAAACGACACACAGATCGGTGACATCCTCTGTGATGACAGGCTCAACTACCAACACTATCAACCGTACACACAGTAGCAAAAATAGCGGCAACCCAAACGAATCATTTTGTAGTGACTTTGGACGTGTATTTGAGGAGGGTGTGCTACCTATTTGCATCGATCAGGGCGTTGTGGGGGCAAGCAAGCGGCACATTGGTTGGAAGGTGAGCGAGCAATGCAAAATTCAATGCAATAATTCGGAGACAAAACGGCACCAATCAATCCTACTGACTTATTCGATCCACTTTTACGTAAAGTGCTCGTTACTTGCACTCGATTATGGGTACCATTTGCCGATGTTTCTCACTGGGCTTGTAGAGACGGATCCTCCATATTCCTTTTTGAGCTTCGAGGGCAGTATTGACATGATTTTGGTGGGCGGGAGTCAGAATAGGCTACTTACTCACGTCGATAAAATCATTCCGGCGCTGAAATTGGGTTTGCAAAGTGGACACAGAAATAGCGTCAGCAAAGCTGTCTATTGTTTCCTCCTCCTCCTCATCTGTGACGAGGCTAATCCGTACAATGGCGCCATGGCGCGTGCAATTACACCATACCTCCGCCGTTTATTGCCTACATTGAGTCTTTACATTAACGACACGCACAAGATTGGCACTGAAGGGGCTTATCAAGTGGAGGAGAGGAGCTTGGGCGGGTTGGTGGAGGAGGTGCTCGAAACATGCGAGAGGAGGGGAGGACCAGGAGTTGGAAAAATAGTCAAGTACTGTGTCCCAACCTACCAAAGTGTTCTGAAATAGAGTATGGCATAAATTAGAATTTAACTTGTTAAGAGAAGATTAAACAGCGACTTGCTTGTGGGTATTTCTGTATGTGTATTGCATTTATCTTACACACAACCCACTCATTCACGAGAAGCTCCCGGATGCAGCGAGGAAGATGTTGAGCGATAGCCGAGCCCGAGGTATTATTATTAATTCAATTTCGATACAAAAGTCCCACTGATATTCAATAAACCTATTGCGTATACAATTTGCTCGCATAATTACGCCCCTCCACAATCCTTGCACCTCCTGCGTGCGTCGACGACCGTGCAATTCCAATTCGTGCACCCGCCTGCGAGAACACACAAATTTCTTCCCCCGACATTTTGGCGTTTCCTTAGAGCCACAGAGTAAACCACAACGGTGATTTCGCGGGAGTCGAATTCAAGTGCACCTATAATAACAACAGCATCCACGTGCGGCGAAAAAAAAATGGAAGAGATGACACTGATATTTGTTCCTCCGCCTGTCTCCTTGAATTCAATCCACCCTTTCATCCTTTGCTCAGTTGACTCAGTGGACGCGAGCGCCAGCCCGAGACTGCTAAATGTGTCTACCTATGGTGTCTCGACCCCAATTCACCCCGGGACGTGCGAATTAAGGCGCTTCACTGTCGAGGAGAATTCACCTGAGATCCTTGCTGCGAACGGGCACTCTCTGCTCCTTTCCTCAGAGTTGGAGAAAAACTTTCGTTCTACCGAGCATGGAAGGCACGAGGAGGAAGCCGGACATGACGAGCATGCTCCTAATGACCTGATCACTCTACCCCATCTGCACTCCGCTTCGATAATCTCGGCTCTGACTTCTCGCTTTTCCCTGGACAAAATCTACACCTCGACTGGTCCGATTCTCCTTGCTCTGAACCCGTTCCGACCCCTTCCTTCCCTCTACAGCACCACAAATCGCGAGCGATATGCCGCTGCTGGCCTTTTGTCCGCTGCGGACGTTGGCGGAGACGAAATAGAACATTTGCCACCCCATCCTTTTATGACGGCAGACAGGGCCTTTCGCAACATGCGTCGCAGTATGCTTCGCAACACGCGTCAGGGGGGTCCCTCTGTTGGGAAAAACCAGAGTATCTTGATCAGCGGGGAAAGCGGTGCGGGCAAGACGGAGACTACCAAAATTGTCATGGGTTATTTGACGACCGTTGGAGCCGACGAAACGGATGATACAAATAACATTCATGTTACAAATGTTACAAATGATACAGCGACATCGAAAGATACAACAGAAGCGAACCGTGAAATCAGAAGAACGAGTAGCACCAGCAGCAACAAGATATCTGACAACATAATCCCACAAATTCACCTGTCAACACCCCTCCTGGAATCTTTCGGCAACGCATCGACAACCAGAAACGCCAACTCCTCCCGCTTCGGGAAGTTCATCCAGCTGAATTTCGACAGCCGTGGGCGCGTCCGATCCGCCGAGACGTCCACTTACCTCCTCGAGCGCAGCCGAGTCGTCAAACACTCCGGGGGGGAGCGGAACTTCCACGCATTTTACCAGTTTTTGAGGGGCGCGGGGGGGCAGAGAGGGATCGGCAGGGAGGAGGAGACAGTACCAGGGCTGTACGAGTCTGCCCTCTTATCGCGCTTCTCAAACAACTCGGAACACGTGGGTGATATCGCCAAGGTGCTCAAAATCACTGGTCAGGGCGGTGCGAGCTTCTTGGAGGAGTTCGAAGACGTCAAGTGCTTCAGGAAAACCGTCGAATCCATGAGGGAACTCGGTTGGGACGAGACAAGAATCATCGACGTATTCAAAATAGTGAGCGGAATGATTCACCTCGGTGAGGTGGAATTTTCGGATGAGGCTGGAAATGACGTTGCGGCTGTTGTCGAGAATGGAAAATGGGGAGAGAATCTTCTGGTTGACTCTGCGAAACTCATCGGGGTGGACTCACAGAGGCTGTCCAAGAGCTTACTACAAAAAGTTATGGAGGCCAGGGGGGAAAGGATTACTATGCACCTTAATATCGAGCAGGCAAAGTCGGCAAGGGACGCCCTCTTGAAAAAGATATACCACTCTCTCTTTTTGTTCGTCGTGAGGATGGTCAACCTACGCATCGCCGGGGACGGGGACGGGGACGTGAAAAGCTTTTGCGGAGTCCTCGACATTTTTGGCTTTGAATCTTTCCAAGTGAACAGTTTCGAACAGCTCTGCATCAACTATACGAACGAGGCACTCCAGTCACAGTTCAACGCGTTTGTATTCAAGCTCGAGCAGGCTGAGTACGAGCGCGAGGGCATAGACTGGAATTTTATATCCTTCCCCGACAATGCGGCTTGCTTGGACTTGATCGCCGGGAAGCCGAACGGGATATTAGCCATGCTAGACGATGAGTGTAGGCTGCCGAGAGGGTCGGACAAGAAGTGGGTGGGTAGACTCTATAAGCAGTACCTAAAGGCGGGGGAACCAGAAGAATCAGGAGAAGAATCAACGGCGGGGGGAAGATTTTCGGCGAATGCCAAGCAGGTCCGAGACTCTGCCTTTTGCGTGAGGCACTTTGCTGGTGTCGTGTGCTACTCAGGGGAAAGCGGGTTCTGCGAGAAGAACAAGGACGAGCTCCCTATCGCAGCCCAGGAGTTGTTCGCTCAAGACACGAGTAAACTCATTGCTGAAATTTTCAGCCAAGAGGGCTTAGGAGGGGCGGGCAGTGGGGGAAATAATAAAGACAGACAAAAAGCCACCACGGCGAGCCACTTCAAGGCACAGCTCACGCTTCTCCTAAATAAGATTGGGTCGACCGACCCTCATTACATCAGGTGTCTCAAACCGAACGACGAGGCGAAGCCAAGCCTCTTGATCCCAAAGAGACTCGCCGAGCAACTTCGCTATGGCGGAGTCTTGGAGGCCGTCAGGGTCGCGAGGAGCGGATATCCCGTCAGGGTTTTTCACGACGAGTTTTTTTCGAGATATCGCGGGATAGGGGTGCGCACCGGAGCGGAGACGGCAGTTGGATTGGAAGTGGTAGGGGTAGGGGGGAAGGAGAGGTGTATCGCCCTGCTCGATGCGATTATGGAGGGGAAGAACTCCTCCTCAACTTCTTCAGAGGGCTCTTCCTTGAGGCAAGGAAGAGATAGTAGGATGAAAACGATTCGAAAGGCGCTCGCTCAGCCGCCGGCTCTGAATTTCGACAAGCGGGAGATTCAACTCGGTATCACAAAGGTCTTTATGCGCAAATACGCGCACGAGTGGCTCGAGGCGCACAGGACTTTCAACCAGAAAGTTGCCGCCATTTTGCTGCAGAGCTGCCTGAGAGGCTTGATGCTCAGCAAGCTGTACAAGATCCACAGGCTCGCAGCGTTACTCCTCCAGCGAGTTGCACGCGGATGGGCCGGAAGGAGGCGGTGGAGCGACCTGAAGCGTTTGGTCGCGGTGCAGCTTCTCGCTAAAAACCTGCGGATGTGTGTCTTGCGGCGGAATTACGGGAGGGTAAAACTCATGGCTCTGTCACTGCAGCGCCTATTCCGGAAGAAAAAGTGGCATCGAAATCACATGATGGTGCGTTTGCAGAGCTTTATCAGGCAACGTTTGCAGCTAGTCTTGTTCCGGAAAATTCGACGAAGTATCGTTACAATCCAGAACCGGCGTCGCAAAATCATCGCGAAACGGGTAACAGTGAACCTCAGGCGCGAAGCCAAGGATGTCGGAAAGCTGGCCGCCCGGAACGAGGAGATGAAGAGCGAAATGGCCGCCTTGAAAGCAATGCTGAAAATCAATGCCGAGAAGGAGAGGCAAACGATTCAGCATGACGTGAACTCGGGGGAGCTCGACAGCCTGAGGAAGGCGAACGAGGTTTTGCAAAAGCAGCTGGCGTCCGAGCGAGAAACAACGGCCAGTTTGCGATCGCGACTTGAGACTTTGGGAGTAGAGGACGGGGTGGCGCCGCGTTTGGAGAGGGGAGCGAGTGAAGGGGAGGAAAGCGAAGGGCAGTTGGAGGGAGAGGAGGGCACTAGTACCGAGGTCGCCAGCGAGTACATTGCCACCATCTCATTCTTGGAGGAGGAGCTAATGGAGGAAAGGGGGCTCAGGCGAGCCGCGGAGGCTGGGTTGATCAAATTGAGAGCCAAGCAGAATGGCGTCAACCTGAGTGATATTGACGTCGAAAGCTTGCTCCCTCATATGATGGAGAAGGAGACTGAGGGGGATGCCAACGAAAGCGGCTTGAGCCCAGATGCTCGGGGCGCAGCAAGGCCTCAACCGAAGCACAAGCTGATTGAGAAGATGCAGCGGAGAGTCGAGGGGGAGAGCAGGGGATTGGTGGAAGAGGAGGCCGAAAAGATGAGGAACAAGGAGAATTTGGAGGGGGACATCACGGCTGACACTTCTTGGGGCAATGCTTGGGATGAGGACGAAGGCGAGCTCAGTGGCGACGAAGACGGAGAGAGCAGGATGCAGCGAATTCTTAAACTCAGGTACGAGGGGGTGAAGGGGGTGGTCTCAAAATTAAGCCAAAGCGACGATGATGACGGGGAGGAGGAGGACGACGACGACGACGATGATTTTGGTCATCAAAGCGTCCAGTGGAGAACGGTCCCTCTCGGATCTTCGTTATCTCCACCATCTGCGTCCCAACAAAGAAGCTCCGTCTACAACGAAATCGAGAAAACCCATCTATTCTTTCACAGCTCCAAGAAAAAGAGGACTAAGTCGGCGGAATCATCAGAAAAGCACACGAAAAAAAGCGAATCTGCTTCGTCTTTGCCTAGCTTTAGTGCCTATACACGAAACGAGACGGTCATGAAATTCCGGTATGTCCTTCTTCAATTCGCGGTTTTAGGATCATTCCCTCCTTGTGTCTGCGTTTTAAAACGTCGTTGCGTTTTCCGTCGTTGCGTTTTCCGTCGTTGCGTTTTCCGTCGTTGCGTTTTCCGTCGTTGCGTTTTTCGTCGTTGTTGCGTTTTTCGTCGTCGTGCATTCCGTCGTTGCGTTTTTCGTCGTTGCGTTTTCCGTCGTCGGGGCATTCGTAGATCTTTCCCGTAGTTTTCCTACCCCCCAAATTGTCCTTTCCAAAAATGTTCATCTAAAATTTCCCACCCAAATATTCGATATATATTCCGAACCATTCAACACCAATTTCTAACCCACATTTCACAGGGAGGAGGTGAAGCGCTTTGAAATAAAATCGGAGAAATTCTTGAAGGAGTTCCAGCGCGGCATCAGCATGACCGTTTGGTACCTAGCCAAAGGCGAGATGCTACCGGAGGGGGGAGAAGAACTGGCCAAGGACAAGTTTGTAGTTTCCAACACTCCGGTGCTGCTCAAGCTTGTAAAGAGCGACGACGGGGGTCTGACCACCAGCAATCTGGTCTTCAGCAAGAGCGTATCGCACCGCAAGACGTCGATTTTCGGTGCCTTGACTGGATCAAGTGGCGGTGGAAAGATCGACAGTTTGCTACCTGTGGCCCTACACGAGATATTGGACATCCGGGCGGGGTGCGCCAGGTCAATGAGTGAGAACAGCGAGGAGGTGCTTGACGTGAACCTCGACGAAATCTGGAGCAAGGCGCAGCTCAGCAATAACGAGTGCGGACATTTCATGACCATAATCGCCACAGCGACTCCCGCCACTCCCGCCAGGTACTTTTATCTCAAGTTCAAGAGCAGGACGGAGAGGAACGACTCCTTGTGCGGGTTCAGGTCACTGATCGCTGATATTCAGATATTCGAGGGTACTGAGGGCGGGGGAGACAGGAGTGACGGATGGGAGGACAGCGCAGGGGACGGGAAGGCTTCTCCCTTCAGGGGGATGCTGAGCAAAATCAATGCCAGAAATGTCACGCCAGCAAAATCCACCCGAGCTGCCCTCAAGTCGTCGTTGTCGTCGTCGTCTTCGTCGTCGTTGTCGACGCCATCCAAATCCAGGGGAAGCAATATACCCACCGCCGAGAATCTGAATCTCTCGACTCCCTCCAATCTCAAGACGACCACTGTTTTCGGGGCAGGGGGACAAAAGGAGGCCAAGAAGATGGTCCTACTTGAGGACGTCAAACGCCAACTCGGGAAGGAGAGGAGCAAGTACGAAAGGATCATGGTTCAGCTGCTCCAATTCATGAGCGACTTGAACACGAAGGAAAATGAAATAGAAACGCTCACAAAGCGACTGGAGTTGGAGGAGAAGAAGTATGAGGGGAAGAGAAAAGGTCAGAAGGAGAACAACAAAATGATCTACCAGCTCAGTAAAAAACTTGAGATGCTGCTGCTAGATAACAGTGAATTGCGAGACCAGATCGAGTGTCTGAAGGAGCAGCGGGACTTGGAGAGGGAGAGGATTGTCGCCAGGGAGGCGGAGAAGACATCGACAGAGTGAGGTGAGGTACAGGGGAAAAGAAGGGAGGCAGGGTTTAAAAATTAAAGTAGAGATGTAGAGATGGGTTAGGAGAGTTAGGAAGGAATAATAATAAACGTGATGATGACTTGCTGCTTGTTTTGCTCGTGACGAAAATATGAATGCTCTTTCAGGCTGCCATTTTTTATTCAGCAGAATATACTTGTTCTTGTAGCGGTGATGTGGTGTGCAAGTGGTTTAGATTCCGAGCCATCTGACTCGGGTTTATATCGCGAGTTCGAGTATACGGAGGAGAAGTGTGTGGATTGGGATCCCGACTCGGATTATGAGCGAATGATTGATGATAAGGATGATTCAGATTCGCCTTACCTAGCTCTGCCCGGGGCACCGACTCTGACGAGACCGACAGACTCTGGACAGACCGACGGCACCGAACACCGAACCGCGGGAGGACAGGAAACTGCTATCTCAACTTAGATAGATTTTAAAATCTCGTTATAAAAAGCCCCTCAAGGACAAACAACGAAGAATTAGGCATAGGCATGTTGTTCAATCCAAACTCCCGGTAGGACAATCTACATAGAAAAACGAAACGACCGCTTCTCTGTCAATTGGAATGGTGGGTGACAGCACCATGGAGATCGAAGCTGACCTCCTAGACCGATTGCGTAACATCCCTCCCTCCCAAGAGCTTGTTGATATCCGCCAAAACCAAATCAACGCTATAGAGAACCTAATGACAGAGTGCTCCAGTCACCTCCAGGAGCTTAAAGGGATGAAGGATATGCGTTGGGAGGATAAAGAGGACAACCCCGGGGCCTCGCAGGCCGCATCTGCAAATCCGAAGCAACGAAGGAAAAGCAAGAGGAAACAGAACAACCGTAACAACCCCTCCCCCTCCCCCTCTTCTTCACCAACTCCTCCTTTTATTGACAGCGGAAACAAGAACACAACCAACAATGCTGAAAACTTTGACCTCAACCCCATCTCCCTAAATCTCTTTGCTTGGCTTCACATAATGAAAATGGACAAATTCCACCCGTCCAACATTCGTCACTATTTGAGTAATGGCTTCGTCGTTGCTTCCATAATTTCGCGCTTCTTCCCAGCGCAGCTGAGTACGCACAGCTTTGATTCGGGGATCAGCAGCAGTAGCAAGAAGAACAATTGGGGACAGCTGACGAAATTCTTCCGGAAGTGGAATCAAGGCAAGGAAGTTTTCAAGAAAAAAGACATTGAGAACTTGTGCGACGTGAAGTGTGGAATGGAGGGCAACGATAGCGGAATACATATCTTGTTGGAGGTGTATCGTTTTTTGTTCAAATGTAAGCTTGTGCCGAAATTATCCGAGTGGAGCAAATCTCTCCACAAGGACCACCCCTTTCACATTGGCAAGCACACGAATGTTGCTGCGGCACAGAGCGAGACAAAAAACCCCGATAAGATCGAGGAAGAGAACGAGGAAGAGGTAGGACCAAACGAGCGGGGGGAGGGCGGGGGGGG
>ERZ651776.4764-NODE-4764-length-12230-cov-4.235004_pt1 | contig 12230 bp, 10 predicted proteins | sample MGYA00514761_ERZ651776 | MGnify/ENA metagenome assembly ERZ651776 | reverse complement strand
AGTGAGTGCTTATAATCTTTTAGAATGCATAATTCAGAATTTGGTAATTCTTCTGCAATAAGTTTGTTAAGTCTGGGACTGCAACCACCATCATTCTCTCCAGTAAGAACAAGACAAGGTTGATTTACAAGGTTTAACCATGGTGACATTTCTGTTTCCGCATAGATACGAAAGACCTCTAAAAAGACCTCTGGATTAGTATCGAGTACTTGTTGTAAACGTGACTCAACAGCAATAGAGTTTTGTTCGATAAAGTCATCAGTAAACCACCTATCGGTCAAAGTACTGAGGATTCGCTCAATACCCTTTTCATGCATACTCTTAAGAACTGCATTGACTTTACTTTTATCATCTTCAGTTCTAAATGCTGCGGTACTTAAAAGTGATACTGAGAGAGTCTGTTTGGGATAGTTCAAAGCATATAAAGGCCCGATCATACCGCCTAATGAATGACCAACAATAAGTACCGCTAGAATCAATCCAACAATACTCAAGAAGTAATGAATCCCTTCAAATACCAATGCTTTATTCAGCAATGCAATACCCACACCTAAACCTATAGCAATAAATACCCATTGTACTATTTTAGAAGTACTCGTTGTCTTTTCTTCTTTAATAGTCTCATCCTTTTCTACGGCGACAATAATACCATCCCAAGCTTCAAAAAAAGCATCATTAGATACGTTTTTTACTTCTTTATGATCTGTGTATATATTAACTGTATCGTTTTTTTTCTCAATAAGTCCTAAATACATCCCCTTATCTCCTTTTACATTTGCTATAAAAGTAGGAGGTAATTGATCTAAAGTATCTTGATCTGTAGGAACTTGTAATGCAAGATTAGGAACTCCAAAATGTTTAAGGACCCCTGTTAACGCATGTAAACTTGGATAGGAGGGATGACTCAATAATTGGAGTTTCAACTCCTCTTTATTAAGTTTGATTTTATTAGTAATTAATAACTTGTCAAGAATATTAAATAATTGATCCTGCATGTAGGTTTTTGTGGTATATAGTGTTAATAATGAAATACTAAGTTACATTTTATTTTATAAAAAAAAATGATTTTTTTTATTTTTAATTTAAAATAATGGGCTATTAAGTCATTATTTGTCAAATAATTAACAAAAATTTATAAAAGGCAATGATTTTATATTAATTGCTGATTGTTAAATAGTTATATCTATTATGATCTTTTTTTTAATAGTAGTTACGAGTATATATAAAGAATACTAAATCATTTTACACATTACTATTTCAAACTTAATGAGTGCCATTTTTTATTTTTTTATGGTACTTAGTTACTATATAACAACTATTTTTACTGTGAAGTTAACTTCATACATGAGTCAAAAGGAACTAAAAGTTTTAATTATAGGTGGAGGTCTTGCAGGTCTTACGAGTGCGATTCACTTAATAAAAGATGGTTTTGAAGTCACACTCATAGAAAAAAATCCCTATCCTAAACATAAAGTATGTGGTGAATATATCTCAAATGAAGTGCTCTCATATCTCGAAAAATTAGGAGTTTACCCATTTGATCACCAAGCAAAAAAAATAGACAAATTTCAATTTTCAAGTGTGTCAGGTGCTACACTAGATATCACACTTCCGCTTGGAGGTTTCGGTATGAGCCGCTATGCCTTAGATGCATTAATGGTAAACCAAGCTATAAAGCTAGGCGTTTACGTACAACAAGCCACAGTGACCGATGTACAATTTAAAGAAGATCAATTTCAAGTCACGACCAATACGCACCAAAAATATACGGCAGACTACGTTTTAGGAGCTTTCGGAAAACGAAGTAGTATGGATATTACGCTTTCGCGAAAATTCATAAAGAAAAAATCCGCTTGGTTAGGCGTTAAAGCACATTATAAGTCAGATTTTCCAGACGATCTCGTTGCACTTCATAATTTTAATGGAGGCTATTGCGGACTCTCAAAAGTAGAAACAGATCACGTGAATGCATGCTATCTTGCCGATTATGCATCCTTTAAAAAATATAAAAATATAGAAGAATATCAACAGGAAGTGCTCTACAAAAACAAAGCACTTAAGCATTTCTTTGAAAATAGCGAGATGGTGTTTGAAGCGCCTGTTACCATAAGTCAAATATCATTCGATAAGAAAGAGCCCATCGTCGATCATATATTTATGATAGGAGATAGTGCGGGATTGATTCATCCACTATGTGGTAACGGTATGGCGATGGCAATTCATAGCGCTAAGATCATTTCAAGCCTATTAGTACAACAAAAATCATATACATTGACCAGATCACAATTAGAACAACACTATACAAAAGCGTGGAATGATGCCTTTCAAAAAAGACTCAACATAGGACGGTGGATTCAAAATGCACTACAACACAAAAGACTCACCCGTATGGGAGTTTCTATCGTAAGTACCTCTCCCTATCTATTAAAAACAATTATTAAATCCACACACGGTACGGCATTAGTATGAGAGACTTAACAATAAGATCCAGTGAGCAAGAACTTATGGATGACCCTGCGATCTCTCAAACAGAGTTGCAAAAAGCACTCTTAGACATCTCTAGAGTCAACAAATTACTAGGAGGAAACCGTATTACCATAAAAGCTCTAGAACGTCTTTTTATAGAAAATCCCTTAAAAAAAGAATGGACCATTGTAGATGTAGGCTGTGGCGATGGAGAGATGTTGCGTCTCATCGCAGATTATTTTAAACCTAAAAACCTTCACTTACACTTAGTCGGTCTTGATTTAAGTCCGCAAAGTATTGCGATGGGAAGAGAGCTGTCAACTGCTTATCAAAACATAGCGTTAGAAGTAAAAGATATATTAACAATCGATCAAGAATCGTTTGAGTGTGATATCATTGTATGCACACTTACATTACATCACTTTAAAAATCCAGAAATTCTTGTATTTATGAGACAATTTGTAGCCCTTGCGCAAATTGCCGTTGTTATAAACGACTTACAAAGAAGTAAAATCGCCTATCAGTTATTTAGATTATTTAGTCGTATTTTTATCAAGAGCCATATTGCTAAAAATGATGGACTTATTTCTATAGCTAGCGCATTTAAAAAGCAAGAACTAAAAATAGTTGCACAACAATTGAAATTAAAACATTCTGAGATTACTTGGAAATGGGCATTTCGATATCTGTGGTTAATTAAAACCCTATGAATGTAAAGATTACAACGGTAGCAAAACAACTTCCAAAATACCACAGAACCACAGACGAAATTATTCCTTTTCTGGACATTTGGTTACATGATCAAGAAGATCGCTTTAAACGTAAAGTAAAAAAGATTTTTGGGAATGCAGCGGTAGACAAACGCTACAGTATTATGGCTCCAGAAGAAGTGTTTACAGCGACGAGTTTTGAAGAAAAAAATGATATCTACACACGAGAAGTTGTAAAATTAGGAGAACAAGTACTTGATAAAGCACTTACCAAAGCCAATTGGTCTCCACAATCCTTAGATTATATTATTACTGTAAGCTGTACAGGCATTATGATTCCGTCGCTAGATGCCTATTTGATCAATAGTTTGCAATTACGACAAGACATTGTACGGCTACCCGTTACAGAAATGGGATGCGCAGCAGGTGTTTCGGGGGTGATTTATGCCAATGAATTTTTAAAAGCCAACCCAGAAAAACGTGCAGCAGTGATTGCGATCGAAAGCCCCACAGCTACTTTCCAGCATACAGATTTCTCTATGGTAAATGTGGTCAGTGCCGCTATTTTTGGCGATGGTGCTGCCTGTGTTTTGCTCTCTTCAAAAGAAGAAGACAGTGGTCCAGAAATCGTAGATACGGCTATGTATCACTTTTATGATGCACAACACATGATGGGGTTTAAATTGGTAAATACAGGATTACAAATGATTTTGGATCAAGCAGTACCTGAGACTATTGCGCAACAATTTCCAGATATTATCCATCCGTTTCTAGAAAAAAATGGATTAGACATCCATGCCGTAAACCATTTGATATTTCATCCTGGCGGACGTAAAATAGTAGAAACTGTGGAAGATCTTTTTGGTAAACTCGGCAAGAATATAGATGATACCAAGGAAGTATTAAAATTATATGGAAATATGAGTAGTGCCACGGTACTCTACGTTTTAGAGCGATTTTTAGATAAAGAACTTCCTAAAAATGATATAGGAATTATGCTTAGTTTTGGGCCTGGTTTTTCTGCGCAACGCGTATTATTAAAATGGTAATTGATGATCGCTATGAAACAAGATTATATAGGTAAATGGGCAATTATTCTAGGTGGCAGTAGCGGTTTAGGACTTGCTACAGCAAAAAAACTCGCGCGTGAAGGAATGCATATTTGTATCGTGCATCGCAGTAGAAGGAGCGTCTTAGCTACTTTTGAAGAAGCCATTCAAGAAATGAAATCCCATGGCGCAAACGTCGTTGCTTTTAATACAGACGCGATGAATCCTGAAAAAAGAACTACTGTCATTACAGAATTAGTCAACACCGTAGGAGTTTCAACGTTTAAAACACTCGTTCATAGTGTGGCGAGAGGCAATCTAAAACCACTCCACGATGATGATGGACCCATTTTAAGTAATGAAGATTTTACGCTGACTATAGACGCAATGGCGATTAGTTTGTATGATTGGGTGTCCGCTTTCGCGAAAGCGAACTTATTCTCACCAGATGCCAGAGTGGTTGCTTTTACAAGTGAAGGAAGTCGAAAAGCATGGAAACAATACGGCGCCGTTGCTGCCGCAAAAGCAGCCCTAGAAAGTATCACCCGAAGCATTGCCTTAGAGTTTGCACCAATAGGCGTTAAAGCAAATTGCATCCAAGCAGGCGTGACAGATACCGAAAGTTTACGATTAATACCAGGTAGTGACGTGATGAAAGAGAAGTCCATAGAACGGAATCCATACCATCGATTAACACTACCAGAAGATGTGGCAAATGCGGTGTATTTATTGTGCAGAGATGAAGCTTCTTGGATAAATGGAGCCATTCTTCCTGTAGATGGAGGAGATCATATACGATGAATACAAAAGAGATCATATCGCTATTACCTTACACAGAGCCGTTCTTATTTGTAGATGAGATCGAAGAAGTGAGTGAACAGCGCATAAAAGGAAACTATACATTTAAAGAAGATGCGTATTTTTATAAAGGACATTTTAAAGATCATCCAGTAACACCAGGTGTGATTTTAACGGAATGTATGGCGCAGATAGGATTGGTGAGTTTAGGTATTTATTTGCTGAAAGACAAAATAGCTCTAGAAACGATGAAAGTGGCGTTTACAAGTGCTGATGTTTCGTTTTTAAAACCAGTCTATCCGAATGAAAAAGTAACCGTAATTTCAGAAGTCAAGTATTTCCGATTTCATAAATTAAAGTGTCACGTAAAACTATATAATCAAGCTCATGAGCTTGTCTGTCAAGGCGAATTAGCTGGGGTTTTCCAAGTATCATTATGAAAAAAAGAGTTGTTATCACAGGATTGGGCGTTTGTGCTCCTAACGGCGTAGGAATTCCAGCGTTTACAGAAGCACTCAAAAATGGAACTTCAGGCATCCGGTTCCAACAACAACTTGCCGATTTAAACTTTGGATGCCAAATTGCTGGCGAGCCTGAAATTCCAGACGATTTATTAGCTGAGTATTTCACACCTTTACAATTAAAAGACCTTGATGCCACAGGGATCATCTACGGGATGATTGCGGGTGTTGATGCTTGGAAAGACGCAGGGCTGACCGTCACCGATAAGGATACCGTAGATTATGAGAGCGGAATCATTTTTGGCACATCACTTCTCGGAGCAGAAAAGTTTAGGAAAGCCATTTATCTGACCGATGATAAAAAAGTAAAACGTTTAGGAAGCACTACTGTTATTCAAACGATGGCAAGTGGGATTAGTGCGTATTTAGGGGGGTATTTAGGATGTGGTAATCAGGTAACGACCAACTCTAGTGCCTGTACTACAGGAACAGAAAGTATTTTAATGGGCTATGATCGCATTGCACACGGCTATGCAAAACGAATGCTTGTAGGTGGCTGTAATGATTCAGGCCCTTATATCTGGGGAGGTTTTGATGCGATGCGGGTACTCAATAAAAAACATAACGATCATCCAGAATTAGGAAGTCGGCCGATGCAGAGCGATGCTAGTGGTTTTATACCTGGAAGTGGGGCAGGAGCCTTGGTACTTGAAAGTCTGGAAAGTGCCATCGCTAGAAAAGCAACCATTTATGCTGAGGTATTGGGAGGTGCAGTCAATAGTGGTGGACAACGACAATCAGGAAGTATGACCGCTCCTAATAGTGTTGCTGTACAACGCTGTATTAAAGATGCATTAGAAAATACGGCTGTGAATCCAGAGGAAATAGATACTATTAACGGACATCTTACCGCCACAGGGATGTGTCCGACTGAAATAAAAAATTGGAGTGAGGCTTTAGGAAGATCAGGAACAGCGTTTCCGTATATTAATTCTCTTAAAAGTATGACAGGGCATTGTCTTGCGGCGGCGGGAAGTATAGAAACTGTAGCAACTATTATAGAATTACATGAAGGCATGGTTTTTGGAAATCGTAATTGTGACGATATTCATCCTGATATTACAGCCATTGTAGCTGAAAATCGGATTCCTAATAAAACCTTGAAAACACCTATAAAGATAGCAGCAAAGGCTAGTTTTGGTTTCGGAGATGTAAATTGCTGTATGCTTTTTAAAAAATATACTACATAAAAATAAAAAAAATAAGACGACTATGAATACAGATCACTATGATGCACTAAAGAAGATTATTAAAATTTATTTACCAGAAGATGTTTCTGTAGATGATATTACACCCAAGAGTCATTTGATAAATGAATTAAATATCAACTCTGCAAATCTAGTAGATGTTGTACTTGATGTAGAAGATCATTTTGACATTACCATCGAAGATGATGAGATCGAAAAAATGGATACGGTGGCTAGTGCATTAGAGATTATAGACCAAAAAGTATCTTGATAATAGAGATTTCTAAAGTGGTTAAGTTAAACATTTTGTGATAAACTGTTATGTTTTACAATAATCGACAAAACTTTAACAACAAAATAATCCGATCATTTTTTACCTTGTATTTTTTAGACACTGACAAAAGTTTACTATTTAATTTTTTGATAATCAATTAATTAAACTATTTTTTGTTTTTAATATCATTTTTGATATTTATAAAAGTGTGCGTAAACTTTTATCGGTACGTACCGCAAAACTTGGTTATGTACGACAATTTTGTACCTTTAAGTAATTGATCGTATAATACCATCCAATATGCAAGTCTCTAAAATTATACTCCGTATTGCTTTTTTACTAGTACTACTATTTAGCTTTTCAAGTTTTAATATGGCTCCTCAAGAAGAGCCTGTTGTAGATTTTAAAACTGAAGAAGCGGCAGCCTATAAACAAATGTCATTAGAAGCTGCAAAAGAAGGTGAAGCAGCAATCGCGGTAGAAAATCTTAGAAAGTATATTTTAGCAACAGGCGACTTTTCTATATTAACAAATAGTGCTTATGAATATATTTATGATGATCCAAGACTTATCGCTTTACAGGATGATTATACCGTAAAATTTAGTTTAAGCTCATTCTTTTACCTATATGTTGGGCTTATTGGAATTTTTATAGCATTTGTACTTAATATTAGAAGACGTACAGATAGAGTTGCCAATGGGCTTATTGGATTATTTGTTTTAATGCACTCTTTTTTCTTGATCCATACAACCCTCTATATAAGTAATTATACATTTTATCAGCCGCATACACAAAATATGTCAACATTCTTGTCATTTTTATACGGCCCTGTTTTATATTTTTACTTCAAAAGAATTACAGAAAATTACACATTTAAAAAAGCAGATCTAATTCATCTCTTACCTACCCTAGGACTCATTATTGTATTTATTCCGATTTATACCTTATCTGCAGAAGAGAAATTAGAAGTGATGCTAGGGGTGGGGCAATATGAAAAACATCCTTATTTGGAATATATCACTACCATAAAGATTTTGTCACTTATTGTTTATGGATATTTTACATTTAGATTATACCGTAAAAATGCTATAAAATCTGCTAAAACGACTCCTAAAAAAGTAAAACTCCAGCGTACCATTATGATTATTCATACCGTGTATGCAGCTTCATATATCTTGTATGCTTATATTTTTATTAAGGAAGATTTTAAAGGAGCAGCCTCTAGTATTCAGTTTTTGGCTATGTCAGTATTAGTATTATATGTCGGGTATATAGCGTATGCAAACCCTCAAGTACTTGTTGGGACGGTTCAGTTTCTCAAAAAAGAAATCATCAAATACAAAAACTCTGGGCTTACCACAAGTTTCTCTAATGAGCTTAAAGAACAGTTAGTTCACTTACTTGAAGAAGAAAAGGTATACCGTCAAAATACTATAAAGCTAGAAACTATTGCTGATCGTCTAGGAACCACACGTCATAATGCATCCCAAGTAATCAACGAACATTTTGGACTTAATTTTTTTGAACTCATCAATAAATATAGAGTAGAAGAAGCTATGAAATTACTCAAGTCTAATAAGGAAAATCTCAATATCATAGATATTGCTTACGAAGTTGGGTATAACAATAAAGTAACCTTTAATAAGTCATTTAAGCGATTTAGCAACTTGACACCTTCTCAATTTATGAAACTAGAGGGAGGCATTGTATAGTCAGCGTTATTCTATAATGTAGTTGTCATATTCATACGATGCTCTTATGTATGTTGGATGTTGTTGCGCATCGGTTCTGTAGCTTTTACGCTTTCGCGAAAGCGTAAACCCACCCACATCAATCATTTCTTCATTAATCACCAAACTATAGTGATCTGCAGTTTGTACCCAATAGCCCTTCCATGCAAGTGTTTCTTTCTCATAATAAAGTCTCCACACATCTGTAGATTCTTGGAATGTAACTTTTAAAACATGACAAGAAGCCTGTTGAAACTCTGTAGTGCCCTCATAGGTTAGTGTAGCCGATGAGCTGTCTAGTGTAAACGGAAGCCCAACCACAAAGGTGGCAGCATTCAGTTTTGACTGTAGTTGTTCTGGAGTTACCTGTGTATCTAGTACGCCATTTCTAATTTGATAGATTGCACTATCTGATCGATGGATCTCATATAATGTATCTCCTTTCCTCCAGGTTACTTCACGATTAACCCCATCTGTAAAATTATATATGTGGTGCTCTGTAAGGTCTTTTTCTATTGTACCGTCCTCATTAAACAACTGAAAAGACTTTGTGTAAGACATTTTCTTTATGTCGCTCCAAGAATCTCTTCCCCCATTTCTTTGCATAACAGCTTCTAGTAAGAAAGTTCCTGTATAATCAGGTTCCTGATCTGGGAGTATGTATCCTATAATTTGAAAGACTACAAAACCTATAATTACAATTCCTATCAAATAGATAAAGAAATCAGATTTACTTTTTTTTGCCATGACATTTTTTTTTAAAGATACTATAATTGCGTTTTCTTTCCATTTTTATTCGTGAGACGCAGTTTAGTGAATTCTGAAAGAAGCATACAAAATAGTTGGTTGAATTAATCCTGCTGTTTACTGAAAATGTTTCAGTGTCAAGTGTGATTTAAGACTTGCTCCAGTTCAGGTTGAAATTTAAGATCTTGACTCTTGAATCGATTTTTAATATCCAGAATTTGTTCTGGGATTCACTGCATTTTATAAATTATATATTATGATTTATGGCTATAATATCCCTTTAAAACGTATCTTATTGGTGTGCTGAAAACAATCAACAGTTCTTTTCATAAAATTGTTGATTACTTCTCTTTTATCAGGTTTTATAAGCGCTTATGATGTCTTATATTAGCCGTTCTACCTACAATTATGACTGAAGAAACACAATATAACGAGGATAATATCCGATCGCTTGATTGGAAGGAGCATATTCGTATGCGGCCAGGGATGTATATTGGAAAACTGGGTGACGGTTCCAGTGCAGATGATGGTATCTATATTCTTGTAAAAGAGGTGCTTGACAACTGTATTGATGAATTTGTCATGGGAGCTGGTAAAACTATTGAGATTTCTATTCAAGGAGAAAAAGTGATTGTACGAGATTATGGACGTGGGATTCCTCTTGGAAAAGTAGTCGATGTGGTTTCAAAAATGAACACAGGAGGAAAATATGACTCGCGTGCGTTTAAAAAATCAGTAGGATTGAATGGGGTAGGTACCAAAGCCGTCAATGCACTTTCAAGCTATTTTAGAGTCGAGTCTACCCGTGATGGCAAATCTGCTTCGGCAGAGTTTGAACGAGGCGAATTAAGTAATCAAGATTTACTAGATGAAACATCTCGTCGTAGAGGGACAAAAGTCTCTTTTACGCCTGATGAGATGATCTTCAAAAACTATAAATACAGGAGTGAATATGTAGAACGTCTGATTAAAAATTATGTATATCTCAATCCAGGATTAACTATTATTTTTAATGGAGAAAAGTTCTTTTCAGAAAACGGATTAAAAGACTTACTGTCAGAAAGCATAGCAGAAGGAGATCGATTATATCCTATCATTCATTTGAAAGGGGAAGATATAGAGGTTGCCATGACCCATAGTAAAAGTCAATATTCAGAAGAGTATCACTCGTTTGTCAACGGACAAAATACCACGCAAGGAGGGACACATCAGGCAGCTTTTCGCGAAAGCGTAGTCAAAACCATTAGAGAATTTTTTGGAAAAAACTATGAAGCTTCAGATATCCGTAAATCCATTGTGTCTGCGATTAGTATCAAGGTGATGGAACCTGTATTTGAATCCCAAACCAAAACTAAATTGGGGAGTACAGATATGGGTGGAGAATTGCCTACGGTACGAACCTATATCAATGATTTTCTTAAAACTGCCTTAGACAATTTTTTACATAAAAATCCTGAGGTTACAGATGCTTTACAGCGAAAGATTTTACAGGCAGAACGGGAACGTAAGGATTTATCTGGCATCCGAAAGTTAGCAAGAGATAGAGCAAAAAAAGCGAGCTTGCACAATAAAAAACTGAGAGATTGTCGGATTCATTTGACGGATAGTAAGAAGGAACGAAACCTAGAATCTACCTTATTTATTACCGAGGGAGACTCGGCAAGTGGATCGATTACAAAATCAAGAGATGTAAATACACAAGCCGTTTTTAGTTTAAAAGGAAAGCCTTTAAATAGCTACGGACTCACCAAGAAAATTGTGTATGAGAATGAAGAATTTAATCTCCTACAAGCCGCATTGAATATCGAAGAATCTATCGAAGATTTACGATACAACAACATCGTAATCGCTACCGATGCCGATGTAGACGGGATGCACATCCGACTGTTATTAATCACATTTTTCTTACAGTTCTTTCCAGAGCTTATCAAAGAAGGGCATTTATATATTTTGGAAACTCCGTTGTTTAGAGTTCGTAATAAAAAAGAAACGATCTATTGCTATAGTGAGCAAGAACGTCAAGATGCGATGGCTAAGCTGGGCGTTAAGCCTGAAATTACTCGATTTAAAGGACTCGGAGAGATTTCTCCAGATGAGTTCCAATATTTTATTGGAGAAGACATCCGATTGGCTCCTGTGATGCTAGATAAAGCGTTGATGATTGAAGAATTACTCTCTTTCTACATGGGAAAAAACACACCAGATAGACAAAAATTTATAATTGATAATCTTAAAGTTGAATTGGACAGAATTGAAACATAAATGAAGAATTTGATAAATTCAGACAATATGGATGAGGAAAATTTAGGAGATTCTTTAATTAGGGTTTCTGGTATGTATAAGGACTGGTTTTTGGATTACGCCTCTTATGTAATTCTTGAACGTGCTGTTCCATCTATTGAAGATGGGTTTAAGCCAGTTCAAAGAAGGATTCTTCATTCAATGAAAGATTTAGATGATGGACGCTTTAATAAAGTTGCTAACATTGTAGGTCATACAATGCAATACCATCCTCACGGAGATGCAAGTATTGCTGATGCAATGGTTCAGATAGGGCAAAAAGATCTTTTAATTGAAACTCAAGGTAACTGGGGAAATATTTTAACAGGTGATAGATCTGCAGCTTCAAGATATATTGAGGCGAGATTATCAAAGTTTGCCCTTGAGGTGGTTTTTAGTCCAAAAATAACTAATTGGCAATCTTCTTACGATGGAAGAAGAAAAGAACCAATAAACTTACCGGTAAA
>ERZ651776.4760-NODE-4760-length-12238-cov-11.800510_pt1 | contig 12238 bp, 9 predicted proteins | sample MGYA00514761_ERZ651776 | MGnify/ENA metagenome assembly ERZ651776 | reverse complement strand
TAGTACGTTGCACCAATTCCTTTCCATTTAGGTCTCAACCACTCAAGACCATCAACATTAATCACAGTTTTTTTATTGAAAAGTTTGGTTAGAATTCCAAATGGACCATTAGCCGCATTAACCACAAAAATTATATCATAATTACTAAAGCAAGCATTTAAAATTGAAAAGAAGGAGTGACTCAATTGACTCAATGACTTAGTGTTTACCCCCTTTATGTATTTAAGATTGATCCCGTTGACTACTTTAGGTTTTATTTTAAATAAAGTATCATGGCAATAAACCGTAACCGAAACGTTCTTTTTAACTAATCTTTCGCTTAACTGTTTGACAAAAGTTTCGTATCCACTGTATACATAAGGATAGCCTCTTGAACCAATTATAGCTATTTTCATTAAAGTTTAGAGGGGTTTTTCCAAAAAGAATACAATCCTTTATCTAATTCATAAGATGGCCAAATAAATTGATTTCTTTTTGGCTGAACTTTAGCCCATTCCCACATTTTAGTTAAGCCAACTTTTAAATCTGTATCGTGCTTAAACCCTAAAATATCGATTGATTTTTGATAGGTAGAAATTGCATGTTTAACTTCATGTCGTTTTTCAAAAAAAACAGTCTCTCCGGAACCAATTACATTTTTTAAAACTTCATTTGCTTCAAGAATTGAGATGGACTTAATTCCTCCAAGATTTATTATCTCCTTTGAGGCTTTAGGCTCAAAAGCAGAAAGCCAAAGTGGTTTTAAAGTATCATCAATGTAAGAAAATGCACGCGTCTGTTCACCACTTCCAAAAATTGTCATAGGCTTATTGTTTAAATGTTGGTACATCCAAATTCCAAGTACATTTCTATATTTATCCCAAATATTTTGTTTTATTCCATAAACATTATGTGGTCTTATTACACACCAATCTAAACCATGTTGTTCTCCAGCAATTTTAATATCCATTTCACAAGCATACTTTGCAACACCATAAGGGTCAATAGGACATGGTGTTTGTTTCTCGTCAAAAAATTTATTTTCTCCGTAACCATAAACTGCCATTGTAGAGGTAAAAACTAAACGTTTCACATTATGAATAATACACTGATTTACAATTCTAGCAGTTGATTTTAGATTGTTATCATAATTAAATCCTCTTATAAAAGGAGATAAACCTTCTGCAGCATAGGCCGCAAAATGAAAAACATAATCAATATCATATTTTTTAAAAAGTTCAGAAATAGAATCTCTTACTAGGTCTAATTTATAAAATTTAACTTCTGAATTAATGTTTTCAACATATCCACCAGACAGATTGTCAATTCCTATTACATTTACATTAGACTCATTGTCTATAATCCAGTCAGCTAGTCTACTTCCAAGAAGTCCTGCAGCTCCAGTTATCAATACATTCATATTACAAACATAAATATATCTGCTAATAAGTAATAATTTTAAGTAGTTTATTCTCAAACTTTTCTTTAGAAAAATTTTTAGACATAAAGTTCATTGAATATTCAGTTTTTTCTTTAATTAATTCTTTATTAATGATGTAATTATAAATCTCGTTGCTCGCTTTTAATGAGTCTTTCAAAGTAATTAATAATCCGCCTTTTCCATTATCTAGTATTTCAATCGCACCCCCTTGTTTAGTAGAAATAACGGGGAGATTATATTGTATTGCTTCAAAAATAACTGTTGGCAAGGGATCAGGATTAATTGCTCCATGAAGTAAAAAATCAGATTCAATTAAATATTTGTCAACATTTTTATCAAATCCTTTAAACAATATATGGTTGTCTATTTTAAGTGACTTAACCAAAGATTTTAACTCTAATTCATAGCTTTCGTATCCTTTAAAAACATCTCCAACAAAAATAAATTCAATATCCAAACCTTTTTTAATAAGATGGTTGGCTATCTCAATAATGTATTTATGTCCCTTGTAAGGCAATAATCTGGCTAGAGTCAAAAATTTAATTTTTTTTGAAGATTTTTTAGAAATTATTTTTTTATTGATTATAGGAATACCATTATATATAATTTTTAAATCTTGACTAATGAAACTATCCCAATGGGATTTGACACTTTTGGATACCACTATAACTCTGGAGGAAAAAAATGAAATCAATGATCCCAATATTATAGTATAAAATTTATTATCAGGTATTTCATGAATGTGTAAAAAATTTGGGATTTTACAAAGTTTTGCAGAAATACCAGAAGCCAAAATAACAGACGTATTTGTGTAAGCTAAATCGATATTATTTTTTTTAATGTAATTGTTAATTTCGATAACAGCACAAAGTATTTTTAACAACCTATTGAGAAAACCAAAAAAATTAAAATACCGTCTTCTTAACACCCCAAAATTTAAATGGTTTAATATTACATTATTTTCAAGAAGAATGTTATCTAATGGGCCTTTGTAAGGCAGAAAAACGTGTGTTTCAAATCCATTTTGTTTCAATAATTTAATAATTTGTAATAATATTTTACTAGCTCCGTAAAGATCATTCGAACTATGAAAAATTACAATTCTTTTATCCATCTATACAATTGATTTAAATAATTTTTCAAAAGAGTTTATAAAGTTTTTGTTTGTAAAGGCGTCTAGTCTTTTCAAACCTTTATTTATTAATTCTAATCTTAATTTATCTGAGCTTATTAACAGCTCAATCTTACTTGCTAAATCTTTATGATTGTTTTTTTCAAAATTAAGAACTGCATCATTTCCAATTTCTTGAAAAACTTCAATATCTGAACAGATGACTGGTAATTTGTTAGAAAATGCTTCAATTATTGGTATACCAAATCCTTCATCATTTGAAGGGAAAACATATAAAAATGCCTTTGAATAAAGCTTGTTTTTATCCTGGTCATTTACATGCCCAGTTATAATTACATCCTTTTCAATATTATTTTCTTTTATAAAATTTTTAACGGATAAATATTCTGAATTTTTTCCAAAAAAATTAGTTGTACCTGCTAAGATCAATTTAAAATCTTTGTTCAATGGATTTAATTTAATTTTCAAAAAAGCTTTTACTAAAATCATTATGTTTTTTCGTTTCTCAAATGATCCTACGTGAAGAATATTTTTTTCAACTTTCTTTTTAATTTTACTTTCAGAACAGCTTTGATAAATGACCTCAATATTATTTTGTTTTCTTAATACCTTGTTTAATGATTTTTTTGAATACTCACTTGTTGTAACTATGGTAGTACTTTTATTAATTCCATAATTAATACATTTTAAGTAATACCATCTCCAAAGTTTTGAATAATCGTATTTATTTTTCCAAAACAATGAATCGTGTAAGACTACAATCTTTTTTAAATCGAGATTCCAAACTGGCAAAACATAATCAGGACATAATAAAATATCAGGACTGTGTTTTAAACACTTTAAAGGTAAAATGATCTGTTTCCATATCAAATAGTATAACTGAAATAGCCATCTTATTAATCTGCTATTAGAATTAAAAAAAACATAACTATTATGACTAATTATATCGGTAGAAAATATATATTTTATTTTTTTAGTTTTTGAGATTTTTGAGCAATAAACTAACTGATTTATATAAGTTTTTATACCAGCAGGAGCTACCTTCAAATAAAATGTATCTATTAAAACTGTAATCATAACTTATATTATAAATAAATTTTTAGATAGGATCTTTGAACGGATCCAATTAAAAACCATGTTGTTAGTGAAACAAATAAATATAGTTCAGCGTTTGCTGTCAATAAAGGAATTATTAAACCAAATTTTGTTAGTAAAACAATAAAAGCAAGTTCTTTTACATGACCCTTTGACAAACTGTAAACTGAAAACGAATCTTTTATTGATTTAAATAACATTAGTGAATATAAAATCATAGAAATTACTCCCATTTGAACTCCATAAATTAAAAATTGATTTTCTCCTCCAATTTTTATGGCCTGATCAACACCTGATGCATTACCGCTCATTGCTAAACCTATTCCTAAAGGATTCTCAATGATAGTTAGAATCGCTTGAATCCATTCTATAAGGTGACTAAATGATGAACTTTCGTTAAAAGTAAAAGTATCAATGACAAAATAAATTGAATCCTCACTCGCCAAAAAATAAAAAATCAATGTAGAAAAAAGTAACAATACTAAAATGTAAAAAACTGTCCTATAATTTTTGGTAATTAGTAACGCTGCAAAAATCACAATTAGTGCCGACAAAATTGAAGCTCTTGAATAGGCATAGTAGAATGATACAAAAACAATAAGAATGATAAGTAAGTTTTTGAATATGTTTTTTTTTGAATCAAGAATTGCAAAAAGTGGAATTGTTAGAAATAAAAGCAGATTAGAGCTATACTCCAAAGGATTTGGAAAGATAGATCCAAACCTTGCTTGGTCAGGAGATCTTTCAAAAGTCCAACTTAATCCAAAATTACCCTCTGGAAGAATATCGTTAATTAATAAATTAAATTTAGCATAATTAAAAAAACTATGTAAATGAAAATTGAAAAAATATTCAATTGAGGATACTAAAAAAGCAATACAAAGTATTGAAATAAATATTTTTTTTAAACTAAAAAACAGATTTTTGTCTATAAAAAAGTTTCTTCCTAAGTAATAGACTACACCGATTAAATATATATTTTTTAAATAAAGTAATTTAACGTAAAAGGATGCTTCACCAATTGGAATAATAGTATATGACGATGAAAGTATTATAAATAAAATAATTATTTTATCTAGAAAGGTTATTTCATATTCTTTTGAGAAAATGTTTTGTTTTGATCCAAAAAAAACGATTATAAAAGAAGAAAAAATTACAAAATCTTTAGAATATTTTATTAAATCCACAAGTAATTTGTTTTCAGAAAAATCAAAAACAATTAACTGAAAAAGAAAATATATTGGTAAAAAAGAAACTAAGTAAATTAATAAATAAGAAAGATTTCCTCTGTAAACTTTTTCTAATATAAAATATACAAAGATCGTGTAGCATATTAAAAGAAGTAGTGAAATAATCATATTTTTTTATAATTAAATCCGTCAATCAATCCTTTGCATACCATTTTTAGTTTAACAAACCTTAGTTTAATTGTAAAATAGGCTGAATAAGAAAATATTTTAATAAACTGATAAATCCAGACTCCAAATAAACTAAACTCTGATTTGTGTTTTTTAATAAAATAAATGTGATTTCTAATGTTTAAATAGTGAGTGTATGGTGAAACTGATCCTTCCCAAGATTTTTTTTGAATCCAGGATTTACCCTCGTGATGATAAATTATACTGTCTTTTACAATACCTAAATTATAGCCTTTGTTTTTTATTTTAAAAGAATAATCAGCATCTTCATAGTAAACAAAATAGTCATCGTCTAAATAGCCAATTAAGTCTACTAATGAAGTTCTAAATACAAAGCAACATCCAGAAATCCATTCTGTTAAAGATTCATTTTTTAAACTATTTAATTCAATATTTTTATTTAATGTTAGAGGAATACCAAAAAATTTATTAAATCTTCCCCCAAAATTCCAAACTGTTTTTTTATTATGATAATTCAGAATCAAAGGTTGTACAGCCCCTATTTTCTTTTCTAAATTTAGTCTATTTAATAGAGGTTCAATAAAGTTTTTATCAACCTCTGTGTCGTTATTTAAAAGCATAATGTACTCATATCCTTCACTTTTTGCATATTTAATTCCTTTATTATTGGCTCCAGTAAAACCTAGATTTGAATTGTTTTGAATGAAATGAACCTTAGTAAAATCATTCTTTAAGTGTGAGACAGATTTATCTTTAGAACAATTATCTACAACTATAATTTTAAAGTTTTGATATGAGCAATTAAAAATACTATAAATACAGGACTTAGTAAGCTCATACTGGTTCCAATTTACTAAAATTATAGCCAGTTCTTTATTCATCTTTTTTCAAATAATGATTACACAAAAAATAGTTAATTATTTCTGATAAAATAAGAGTAATAGCCATGCCTAGTCCTCCATAAAAAAAACTAAGTAGAAATCCCAAAATAAATGTAAAGCATACTGTATACCAAGAAGTTTTATTCAAAATTATTTTTCTTTCTTGTACTATTATCATAACCATATTTTTGAAATTCAACATACTAAAAAACGGTAAAAATGCTAATAACGATAAAATAGTTTGACTATACTCAATAAACTCTCCAGATAAAAAATAAATAATCCACTTTGAAAAAAGAGTGACAAGGGTAGCTAAAGAGAAAGTAAATAATAAACTGTTTTTAAAAATTCTATTTAAAAAAATTTTAAAATTATTTTTATCGTTAATAAATTTCCTGGTGGCTTCCTGTAGAATAGACTGGGTTATAAAAACTGGAATCATTCTTAAAAGTAGACCAACTTTTTGAGCTAATGAAAATTTTCCAAGTTCTGAGTTATTTACAAAAACAGACATAATAATCAATGCACTATTTAATGACAAATATCCTGAGAGCGAAGAAAGTGTAAAATAAAAATTTTCATTAATTCTTTTAAGGAATTGTTTTGGTTTTGAAAAACTAAAACTAAAGTCTTGATTACTGTAAATGTAAATCCAGCAAAAAATGTGAACTACTAAACATGATAAACCAAAAAATAGATTAACCAAAAAAGCATCATTACTTGAGTCTATTAGAGTAATAATAAATATTAAATAAAAACTTTTAATGAAAAAATTTGAAAGAACAGCTCCAATTAGCTTATCATTTCCTTGAAAATAAAAAAATGGATTTATTGCTTCGCTAATAATTATTAACAATGAAAAAACAAAAACATTCCTATTAGAAATATCAGGAAAATAAAATATTAGTGTTAAAGAAATTATCAAAAATACTACCCCTAAATACAGCCGAGTTGAAATGATATCGCTAATAAGGTTTTGAGTGTCTATACTATTTTTAAAAGAAGCTATTCTCTTTGGGGCATTGATATTATATCCATAACTAACAATTACTGAAATAACCATAACTACAGTAAAATATAGATTTACCAAACCAAAACTTTCAACCTGAATTTTTTGAAATAGAATTGGGGTAATAATTAAAGTAAAAAGAATATTGATAAGTTGATTAATTGATAAATTAAAAAAATTCTTAAAAAAAATATTTTTAATTTTTTTTTTCATCAGTATTTAATAGTTTATAATTTTTTGTATAAACTATGAATCATTTTTAAAATGATTGAAAGAATTAAACCTAGAAAAGAGCCGTAAAACAAGGTTTCTAAGAGTTTCCATTTAGAGTTTTCAAGTGGATAAGTGGGCCTATCAATGATTTGAATTAATGGTGTTGAATTTCTATGCGAAACTTTTGCAAGCTCAAGCTGTTTAACTAACTCTTGAAAAATTGCTGTATTTATCTGCACATCGACCATAGCTTTTTGATAAGGAATCTTTAAGGTTTTTAGAAGAGGGTTTAATTTAGGTATGCTTTCATCAAGTGCTGCCAAAATTTGAATTGAATTATTTAATACTTGCCTAACACTATCACTTTCTTTCTGCAAAACATTTAAATTTATTGAAGTCTTAAAGGATTTAGATTCAATGTAAAATTCATTAACGTTTGCTACTAATTTTTCATTAAATATTTTAGCAAATTCTTCACTATAATGGTTAAACTCAACATTTAATATTGTTGTTTTTCTACTTGGTTTAGTAACCACAAGATTTTTTTCTCTTATTTTTTTTGTTATAATTTTAATTACACTGTCTTGTTCTCTATTTAAATTATTTTCTTTATCAAAAACTATTTTATTGGCCTTCCATTTATTTGATTTATTTTGAATTTTTCCAAGCTTATTTATAATCAATCTTTTGCCGTCATTAAAATCTCCATAACTTAGCAAAGTTTTTTTTAACATCGCATCAGATCTATACAAGTCTTGAATATTGTCAATTTGAAATAAACTACTTGCATCTATAAAACTAGATGGATTTATCCCCGCCAAGGAAGCTACAGATGAAAGCTCTCCCATTCCTTTAGAATTATCGTTATCTAAAACAAAACTAGTTTGAGCATAATATTTAGGTTTAATTAAATAGTTATAGGAAATAGTAAAAAATAAAATACTAATTGAAGATAAAATAATATGATTTTTATTGACATTTAAAAAAGAAAAAAGGTCACTAAATCTGTTAATCAAAAATCTTACAGAAAATTCCACATTCAAATTGTCTTTAGTTTCTTTCATAAATTAATTAATTTGAGAAATTGCTAAAATTAATGTAGCTAGTCCAGTTGTGTAATTTAAAAGTTGAGAAACCCCTAATGGAATTTTTTCAGATTTTTTAGGAACTATAATTTCAGCACCAGGTTCTATTTTCGGGTAGATATTGAAAAATAAAAATTTCTTAGTTCTAGCTACGTCACCATTGGCATAAACAACATAAGAACCAGACTTTTTAGCATTTGAATCAAAACCCCCTGCTCCATCTAAGTAATACTTAAAAGCTTTATTTGGGCTAAACCTCACTGTATTTGGATACAACAACTCTCCTCTTAATTTAACAGTTTCCATTTTTTTAGGAACAACAATTATGTCTCCTTCAAAAAGCAATAAATCAGATTTCGATCCTGATGATTCAATTATATCCATTAAATCAATTCCAATCGATTCATACTTATTAGAAGAAAGATAAGATTCCGATGAATTTCTTTTGGCTATCTCTTTAATCCTTTTCGTTTTAGCTGAATTACTTAAATCCAAGTTATTTGTTTTTTCACCATCAGACTTATTAATTTCGTTGTCCAAACGAACTAATAACAACATTTCAGATTCTGTTAAGAATTCCTTATTTTTTGATATTGTTTCTCGTAGTTTTTTTAAACTACTAATTTTTTTTAATTCATCAGAATTTGGCTGAAATGACTCGGTTAATCTAAATAAGGTTGCCCCTTCAAGAAATGCCATGTTTTTGAAGCCTCCTGCTCTTTTTATGAGATCTGAAATCCTTTCGTTTTTTGATGAAAGTGCATAGTTTCCAGGATATGCAACTTCACCCTCGATCTTAATAAATTTTTGAGAATATGAGTTTGTATTTTTTCTTATAATAATTTGATCATAAGGTTGAATCTGAAATTGAAATGGTTTGTCAAGATCATATTCAAAATTTTCTGATAAATTGTTGCTGTTTAATTCATCGGATTTTACAACTCTAGATATTTCAATTCTTTTTGAATTTGCATCATTTGTAAGTCCTCCGGCTTGCAATATCAATTCATCAATTTCAAGATTATTTGAAAAAGGATAGGTTCCAGGAAGATTAACTTCTCCTAAAATTTCAACATACTTTTCCTCCTTTAGATCGTTGATTGAAAAAATTGTTAAAAGATCTTCTTTAACAACTTTAATATCATCAATTTTATCATTCAACAAATCAGACAAATTGAAAGAAATAATGTCAGTAGAATAATCTTTATTTGTTCGTTTTATAGTAGCCTTTTCTAAATAAACATCTGATTTTAATCCTCCAGATTTATTTATCAGTTCACTTACACTCATATTCTCAGAAATAGAATAATTTCCAGGTCTGTTAACTGCTCCTAACACTACAACCCTATTTGAGAATTTATTTAAAACTTCATCAACTTGAAAAACATCACCAGCTTTAATTTTAAAATCATCAAATTTATTTTTTTCAACATCAATTATCATAAGTTCATCTTCAACGACTCTTGTAAGTTTAATTGATTTTGTAAATGCTCTTTCCTTAAAACCTCCAAAATAATTAATTAAATCATTAAAGGATTCGGAGTCTTTAATCTCATATATTCCTGGTTTTTTAATAGATCCTTTAACCTCAACTCTGTTTTCGTATGCTCCTACTAAAATCAAGTCATTATTTTCAAGTCTCAAATTACTAGAGCCATCACCTGAAGTCAAGTATTTGTATAAATCAATGGTCTCCTCTAATTTATTATTTCTAAAGATTTTTATGTTTCTTAGTGTAGCGTTTTCGTTAATACCGCCTGAAACATAGATAGCATTAAAAACGGTATTCAATGCGCTGAATGAATATGTGCCAGGAAGATTAACTTCACCAATAATATTTACTCTTATTGACCTTGGAGTGCCTAACGAAAGGTTTAAATTTGTTTTATTGCTTGACAATCCAGTGTAAATTGGTTCTAATTTAGAAATCAACTTTTCTTTTGCTTTTTTAATAGTTAATCCACTCAATACTACTGGACCAATATTTTCAATTATCAAACTTCCATCTGGATTAATTTCACCATTAAAATAACTTTCTGATTCACCATAAAGATCAATAAATAAATTATCCCCAACACCCAGTAAATAATCTGATGGGGTTGGAATATTAAAATTATTTTGAAAGGTTAAAAATCCATTACCTTTAAAAATATCAAATCCAAAGATATTACTTGATTTATCTCTAATTAATTTAATTTCTTCAATATATTCTTTTCTTAATCTAGTGTTTTCAACTGGGCTTGATGCATTGGACGCAATACGTTTAAGCTCTTGAGAAGTATTAAATTTATTTTTTAGTTTCTGTAAGTCCTCTTCACTGTAACCTTGAGATTTAGCAATCTTTATTAGATCCGATTGATTGAAACCCTGAGCAGTTGCTTTTCTTAGTAACAAATCAAGTTCTGATGAGTTTAGCTCCAAAAAATTAATTGAAGAAAAATCACCTAAATCTTGTGAAAACGAGACAGTTACTGAACAAAAAAGTATAAGTGATAAAAAGATTTTGATTAGTTTTTTCATATTCTATCTAATTTTACTAATATATTTAAATTAACTTTAAGATTTGAAATTTTTTATATTAAAACTTAAAACAAGGCCAAAAGCTATGAAACACTTAGTCTCACTAATTTTTTTACTAATTATTACAAACTTAAACTCTCAAACTGAAATTAAATTCAACTTAGCTTCATCTCTTTTTTTAGTACCTAATATTGGAATTGAGGTTCCAATAAATGAAAAATTCAGCTATCAGTTGGACACAACAGCATCCTTTTGGGACTCAATTGATGGAAGCCCCTACCAATTTGTTCAAATTTTTAATGAATTTAGATTTTATACTAATCCAAATAAAAGAGATTTTTTTATTGGTCCTCATATTGGATACGGAATGTTTACTCTAAGGAATCCAAAGTTTTTAACTGATATTGTTGATACTGCTTTCAAAGAAGAGGGGAGTTACCAATCAGGAAGAAATACATACTATGGGCTTACCATTGGAAAAAAATTTAAACTAAAAAATCCAAGATATGGTTTAGAATTATTTATTGGCTTTGGCTCTTCACAAGCAAATTACAAATATTACAATGGTGATGAGGTTAGAGACTTTGAAAATGATAGGGCATTTAGTAAAAGTGGAGAGGAACTACCTTATAAAGGTGGAGTTATGCTTACTTACAAGCTTTAATTAAGCTCTTTTAAAAATCCCATTTAATAAAATTCCAGTCGTTTTAAAAATTATTTTAAAATCTAAAAGCAAACTCCAGTTTTTAAAGTAAAAAATATCCATTTTAACTCTATCACTCATGTCTTGAGTTGATTTAATAAATCCTGAATAACCTAAAGATTGAGAAAGACCTGTAATTCCTGGTTTAAAACGATGTCTTTTATTTAAATTACTTACGTCTTTAATATATTGTTTGTTTAGACTAACAGGATGAGGTCTTGGACCTACTATTGACATGTCTCCAAGAAAAACATTAATAAATTGAGGCATTTCATCTAAAGTGCTGAGCCTTAAAAACTTTCCAAATTTTGTTAATCTATTATCGTTATCATCTGCCATTTTTATATCAGACATTTTATTAATAACCATTGTTCTAAACTTAAAACAATTAAAAGTAATTCCTTTAAATCCGTCTCTTTTTTGAACAAAAAGCACAGGCCCTTTAGAGCTAAACTTTATGAATAATCCGAAAAGTGGAATCATCCATGAAAGAATAAAAACAATAACAAGAGATGAAAAAACTACATCAAAGACTCTTTTGATAAGTACATTGAAAGAATTATCAAGTGGAAGTTTATTAATACTTATATAAGGAACTGAAGAGATTTTAGATATAAAAAAGTTTTTAAAATCATAATAAGGCAAATCAGGTATCGAACTGACTTTTACGTTTAAATCTTCTGCTATTTTTATTATTTTTTCTTGAGATTTAATTTTAAGTTTTGAAGAAAAATAAATTCTATCAAACGTTCTAATATAGGATTCTTCTAAATCAACAAATTTTCCAAGAAAAGGAATAGA
>ERZ651776.4758-NODE-4758-length-12245-cov-4.101578_pt1 | contig 12245 bp, 6 predicted proteins | sample MGYA00514761_ERZ651776 | MGnify/ENA metagenome assembly ERZ651776 | reverse complement strand
AAATGTACAAGGGTGTTAAACCAATGTTTGAACATTTAGGTTTTAAAAGTTCAACATTTGATAAACCAAACGAACAAACTTATTGGAAAAATCATATACCATCTGATTTTAATTATTTTAATTTATCTGGTGTAAAGACAAGAGTTATCGAAGTAGATGGAGATGTCGGAGTTTCGAAAGGAGCTAAAACATCAAGGGAATCTTATAGAGAAATATTTATAGATGAGAATGAAGAACAAGTTTGGGACGATGGATATTATTATCCTGTACTTCCTCGATTAAATAAATTTGGCGTATTTGATGAAGATGTTGATGTAACTTTATATGGTGGTGAAAATCCTCCAATCACAAATTTAGATGAACAAGATGAAAACTTAATACTAAATTTAGATTTTAATGATTCAGATACCGATGATATAATAGATAAATCAGATAGAATGAAAGTTAAGTATAATAATGATTTTGAATTAAAATTAGATGAAAATTTAAGATTATTTAATTCAACCGATAGTGAATCAGATCCGATAGAAGATGATGATTTAGAACAGGCATTTTAATGGCATATAATAAAAAAAATAAATCTCCAAGTGTAAAAACACCAGGTGTTTATCGTGACGCTACAGATAAACAATTGGGTTTAGATAACGATGATTTAGAAAATCTTTCTTTAGGAAATTGGAACTCACTTTTTAGAGGTAACAAGTTATTGTTATCAGGTGATTTATTAGATGTCATAAAAAGCAGAAGTGGTATTCCTGTTAAGATACGAACATCACCACCAAAAAACGGAGATAGAGTTCTTGTTTGGAGATTTAGAAGAAATATTAGTGATGGTTATTATGAAGATCCAGGACAAGGAATTTATGATAATAGAATAAAAATTATACAAGGTCCTTTCTTTGAAACTCTTAGTGATGAAGAGCAGATAACTGGTACTAATGATGACAATCAAGGAATAAAAAAAAGTAGGTTAGAAAGAACAGATGCTGTTTATCGCAGATTTTACGGAAGTGAGAATGTACAACGTTATGATGTGGTTGATAATGTAGAAGCAATTTTATTAAAATCAACCACACCAATAAACGGATTTAAGTTTGAAGAAGATACAGGAAAATTATTAGAAAGAAAAGAAGGTTCTCGTGATATAAGTTTAGTGATAGGTGAAGGTTCTAAAAGTAAATTAGCTGTTTTTTCTCCAGCCTTCTCTTTAGCCTGCTCTTCTCTCAACGCAGCCTCTGCCTCCTCCTGTTCCCGTTTCTTTTTCCGTTCCTTCCTGGCTTTCTCCTTCTCTGCCTTGGTCTGTTTCTTCTCCGCGCTCTGCGGTACAGCAGCAGAGGCCTTCTTTGTCGTCTCGATTTCTATGATAATTTTATCGATCTCATCTAGTTTCTTAGGCGTTCGCGGAGGAGGAGGAGGATGATGATGAGGAGGAGGGGGAGGCTGTTGTTCCGCGCCGTTTTCCTCAAAAGCCCCTTCTTTCTTCTTCTTCTTCTTCTTCTTCTTTTTCTTTTTCTTCTTCTTCTTGGCACTCATAGATCCCTCCCCTCCCTCCTCACCATCGCCATCGTCATCGTCCTCTTCGCCATCTCCATTTCCATCTCCCTCTCCCCCCTCCTCTTCGTCTTCGTCGTCGTCTTCGCCTTCCTCTCCATCGACTTCTCGGTGATGAATCCTCTTTGCCAGCTCATCCGGATCCACCGTGTAGTCGAGCGCCTTGTCATTCGGATGAATGAATGCGTTCGCATGTCTATCCTCACTGATATCCAAGTCTTCGTTGACCATACTGTGAAAGTCTTCGCTCTTACCTCCCGGGCTCCAGCTGTTGAAGCTGCTCGGGGGAGGAAAACTGCCAATCAGACCACTTGGTGACAACCCTCCGGAGGGAAGGAAGGAAGATGCTGAAAACTTGGACCTACTGGTGCTATAGTTCGGGGACTTTCCATTGCGGTACTCGCCGTTCCTAAACTTTTCGTCATTATCGTTGTCACTCTCGTCGAAGCTGCTGCTGCTGGCAAAACTGTCGCTTTCATCATCAGCATTGAAATTGATTCTTTTCCTCGCCGTACCACCCCCGATTGCCCCTTCTTTGACTGTCACTGTGGTATGTTGCACCGAGTTCAGCAGGCTGTCGTGAATCTCGTACTCCCCCGGTTCGCTAAAGACCTTCTTAGGGATAACACAGCATTCTCCTGCAGCGAGGCCTCTTTCAAAAACCAATTTTTTCCCGTCTTCTTCGTGGTCTGCCTTGATTTTTCGAATTACTTCGATTCGATGCGGAGTGCTGCTCCCGTTGTCGCTCTTGCATTTCAACTCAGTGTTATTCAGAATCGAGATCTTCCGAGGGGTGAAGGCGCGGTCTTTCAGAGTAACATCATAATTTACAAACTGCTGCGGTGTTGACGAGGTTGCGACCTGAGGTGGGGGTGGAGGGGGTAAATTTGAGGAAGCAACAGCAACTTTCTTTTTCTTCTGCTGCTTCGATTTATATGTTAGTCGATATCGTGGGATTCGATACAATACAACAGGAAATGAAAAACCTCCCTTCAACCACAACATATAACTTCACAAAACTCACCTTCTTCTTCTGCTTCTTGTTTTTCTTGTCGTCGTGCCCCTCTCCCGCCCCTTCCAAGTCCCCGTCACTGTGTACCGGCGTCGCACTCCTACTACTGCTACTGCTGCAACGGCTGCTTTCCCCCTTCCCCCCGCTTCCTACGCTCCCCTCGCAGGGATCCACAACTCGAATGACCCCCTCCATCTCGGGGAAATTTTCACACCTGTAGTTGATTAGTTCGGGCTTACTCTCATCCATCTTCAGGGAGTAACTCTCGTTGCCAAGCACTTTCTGAAGAACAGGTGAGGTAAAACACACCTCGCCGTCGTCCGCAACACTTCGACCGATTAAGCTGTGCTCAACACTCTTTCGGACGTCTTTATGGAGCCTCCATGTGACGGTGCAGTTTCGAGAGACTACAACGCTCTTGGGATCGAATCTATATTCATCAGTTATATGAATCAGACACTTTTCTCTATATTGCTTATTTTTTCTTGTTTTGCTCGTGCTGCTGCTGCTGTTGTTATTGTTGTTGTTGGTATTGTTGTTCTTGCTGGGAGGGGTGTTGGGTTTATTGTCGTTGTTCTTCTCACTGCCGTTGCCAAGAATGCCGATATGTTTTGTCGGGGTCGGTGGGTTATTATGTGTACTGCTACCGTTGTTCGTATTTGTGACGGCCCTGGCTTTCGCCTTTATGCTACTCCGAGAATTTGCATTGTTCAGCTCCTCATCCGATTGCCTACCCCTGGTGCCCTCGCTCAGCTCCTTCAATTTCCCGTTCCTAGTCCATATGGCTTTCTGCTCCGCCAGGTTCACCTGCGCGTTCGGGTTGGCTGTCTTCTGAGAGTTTCGTTGCGTCCTACTTTGGCTGCTCTCACTCCTGTAAATTCGAGCATCCTGACTCAGCTCCTCAGCGGATTCTACCGGCAGTGCCATCGCCGGTGGGGGGGATCGCGACCCTATGGGGTTTGTGTTGATCATTGTCTTGGTAGTCTCTTTGAACATCACGTCCTCACCACTTCCGAACCCCCCCTTTTCCACCACTACAATGCGAAGTTTCAGCAACGGACTCAGACTGCTTGTGACGACAAAATCGCCGCATGCATTGAATGTGTGGTTGTAAGGGGAGCCGTTCATAGGTTTTAGCTTTTTGTTTCCGAATATCAACCCCCCTCCTCCACCGGCCTTTTTACAGGTTATTATGTGCAAATCTGAAGTCTCTGAATTGACAAAAGACAAGAGTGTTTTCTTGTAAATCTTTATGGAAGGGGGTTTGAACTCGTGGTCCAGGATTCGAATCGTCAGACTGCCGCTATTGTCCACTTGTTTCTTGTTGCCATCGTTGTTGTTCGTCGTCGTACGGGAGTTCTCCTCACTGAAAGAAGTTGGGGTGCGGTGAGAGTTGGCGAGGGAAGCACGAAGACTGCTGGTTGGCTTGTCATCACTGCTGCTATGGGCAAGTTGATGCTGCTGGTTCTGGCGTCTGCTCTGGTTCTTTTGATGCGGGGGAGAATCGTCGTATTTCGACTTGGAAACAACTCCAGGGCCACCTTTCTGCTTGGGTTTGGATTTGATAATAGAGTCTCTGTGAACTTGTGGGGAGGTCATGTTTTCAAGGCAGCTCAAACAATTAAGCTGCGTCGTGGGGTTACCACGGGTGTTTATGATTCGTAGTCCAAGGTTAAAACGAACACTTACGATGTCATAGGTTTAAGATAGGTACATTGAGATACTTTAGGCGGCGGGCGGCGGGTCAGAGCCAAAAATCAAAAACCAGCCCTCTTTTAATTTGTCGAATGTTTTTCGGAAATTGCATTGTTGTCAGTAATTGTACTTCTATCCTCTGTATTGCATGGCGGTGTGCAGTGGATGCGATGAATCCGGTACACATTTTAAGTTGTCGAATGTTTATCCTCTGTATTGCATGGCGGTGTGCAGTGGATGCGATGCATTGGCGGTGATCACCACTGGACTCGCATCGAGGGTCACCTGAAACTTTGACATCCTCGACCAGATTGTCCCTGTGGAGTCAATGAAAACAAGATTTAACGAACAATAGACCTAAAATATCACCATTTTAATATCATACTACCTGGGTACAATCAAAATAAGTTATGTGTCTTCTCATTCACATTTTATTATCGCGAACCGTTGTCCGACTGCTGTTTCGAACTCAACTACTCTGCCCTCAGCGTGCACTGTCCTTTTGAGCAACTCTCCATCCATAGCATCTGTCGCGCATGTAACATTAACCTGCCAAAACGGGGTCAACTTGAAAGTCCCGCCAACTTCACTCTTGACCTCTACTTCTACCACACCCACACCCCCTTTATGCTGCGCATCGATTAAAAACCCACCTCGGGCTCTCAAACTTTCGAATGCAGCATCACCATCACTTGGAAAAGCTGGGAAAAGGCTCACAGCTCCGCCCTCCAAAATTTGTAGCATGATGCTATGCACGGCATCGTTCGCTCCAATATTCTCGAGCCCTCCCCCGCCCAAATTTGGCCATCCACTACCCACAACCTTGTCATCGATAACCTTGGAGAAATTTCCAAGGAACCAGCTCACGTCATCGCTCCCTGGCCGGGCTAGACGCGCCGTGGGCGGTAAGTTCAGGCAAAAGCCGTTCCCGGGGGCCCATCCCGTCGCATTGTTCATTACATCTACGGTGCTTCTTGCATCAGCGAGCAAAATTTCATCATCGATGCTATATCCAATGTTTTGGCTGGGCCAGATGGCCGCCAAATGAGATATGCACCACCCAGATGCAGAGCGGCTGTCTGGTTTCATATCTTCCTCGTTCGCGTAGATATCAGCTTCTGCAAAGATGGTCGTTTGAGATAATTCGTCGAAAACTCGTGGATAATCGACAATCTTCGATAACGATGTTGTCCACTCTACAATTTTCTCATCAATGTTTGGGTATTCATCAGAAGTCGCATAGGCGATCAAAGTCCGCAAGACCATCTTCCAATATGCGAGGTCCTGGTGGTTGTCTTTCTCTGTGGCACCCCCACCCGTCAAGCAACACTCTTGGGCGCATGTGTAGGGTAGAGTATACTCTCCGTCATGATTAATCTCCTTGTACGAAGAGTAAAAACGCTCCACAGAATCTATCAGAGGGAACAAATCATTTCTCCAAAATTCACCGTCGAGTGTGGACTCGAAGTACTGGATGTACGGAGTCGCCGTAAGACCTGCAACAAAACGTGTGCCGTCATCCATGAAAATTTGCATCCCGTCAAATGGACCCATGCTGCTACTAAATTCAACACCATCAAACCCCCCAAATTCTGCAGGGCAACCATAATCGGTGTCCCAATTTCCCAACGGGGTTGGGCCGCAAGACATGCCCATAACCTCCCCCCCGAACAGATTGGGATACCCCCCTTCGCTCCAGTCTTTCAAGGCAGCCCTTTTCCTACCGTTATCCATCATGCTGTTGACAGTGTCGAAGTAAGGACGCATGAGTTCAGGATGGTTCGAAGTCGCAGCAGACCAGTAGTTCGCCTCAAAATTGTAGTCGAGAGTCATTTGGTCGGCCCAATCTGGCGTGTCCTTTGTATTAAAGGGCCCCCAGAGACCCGGCGGAACTTCACCAATCGCGTTGCTCGCTCTGAACGCGAATTGCATTCCATAATAAAACTTCTCCACTAGGGGGTATGCTGGAAGCGATACGCTGCTCGCTAAATTAAATTCCATCCACCAGGTGACCGTAGCATCGTACAGGGCCTTTAGATTGGATACATAACCCGTACTGTAGTGCTTTGACAAACTTCCATGTAAATCCTCGCCGTCTCGATACGACGCAACTCCGACTGTGATCGTCCGCTTTCCCCCCGGTCCGCAAACGAGCTGATTATTTTTGCTGGTGATAATGTCATTCTCTACAACCCACTCCGTGTCGTCTATATTGACGTCAACGAAAACGAAGTTGTCGAACAACTCCCCGACAGTAGCCAAACACATCTGAGGCGAAGGAGAAAAGGGCCAAGTCTGCGAGGAATCGTACTTGGCATTTGCCGATTCGAGGAATTTTGTCGATGCATCGTAAATCCAGAAGGGAGAGAAATTCGGGTCGTCGTCGTCGTCGACATCGCCGCAAGCGCTCAGAGGTTTCTGCACAATTTTGAACTGCTCAGTGTAGCACGGGGGATTCGGAGGGGGAAAGCTCTCGGCGGGGCAGTCTGTAGAGTTCTCACCCAAATATTTTGTGCCCAAGCAGACATCTCCATCCGTGATCAAGTTTTCCTCTGATAGCTTGAATTGTTTTTCGTCATCATTCTCTCGGCAAGATTGCACCGTAACAGACTCTCCATCTCCACCCGCGAAAAAACAGAGAGAGGTCTCCGTGCCGTTCAGAGCCCGGACGAATCCATCATCATCCACATGCCAAGTTCTTATTGAATTGTAAACAATTTGGTTACTGGAACAGCTCACGAGCATAGGCGCGGCATACTTACTGTGCACCGCTCGCTTCGAGAGTGTGGCACGCGTTCCATTGGCGGCGAAAGTCGTAGGAAGAGAATAAGGGTTATCAGTCTGAAGGGAGAGGTCAACCGACAAAAAATCTCCATCGCGACAGTCAGCAACCAAGTCTGCAACAATTGTGTTCCTGTCGGGTGTTACAATCACGTTTTCCAAGGAAAGTTTGACACCACCCTCGCTAGTGCTAACAGCCGTAGAAATTGTCCCGTTTTCGAAATTCATCACACTTTCGAATGCACCAAAGAAAGTTGATTTTGCCTTCACTGTTAAAAAAGCAGGGGAATAATGCTGAAAGCTCCCGTGCCAAAGCATCCGTCCCGGCCAGCCCCAGAAATCATTCTTTCCGATATAAATTGCTAAAGATCCGTCCTCTCCGAGCGTTTCGTTCCCTGCCGTTCCGCTCAGCACCACACCAATATTGCCATTTCCTGTCAAAGCACCATCAGGAACTATTCATAACGAAACACGGTTCGACATAAGTGTTAGAGACGAGCTTACCACCATCGACGCTGAAGAGGCAGCCAATGATGTGGATGACTGTGATTCGGTCAGCAGCTCTACATTTCGGGCTCACCGTTTGTTGTCGGAGTTGATACTGGGAAAGTTGTGGATATCTGAGATAGACCTCGCACAGGATGAGTTTTCCACTCAACAGGCTCAACACACTTGCTAGACCACAAGACAGTGAAATAAAAGACAAAGAGTAGTGCCCTCATCTTTTTGTTAATCAGCAAATAGAAATCCTCCATTCTTCCAAAGTCCAAAGTTCTCGTCTCCGTTCTCCATTCCACCCACCCAAAAGAAGCCCTTTAAATTACTTAATAAACAACATCATGTTTAGGTTATTTGTTGCTGTCGGCACACTGGCTGCGGGCGCCGAGATCCTGTCTGCCTTCCCGCCCGTTATCCCCACAGATTCTGTCCCAGGAAGTGTTACCAACTTGACCATCTTTGGTACGGGGTTTGACGTCGATGGGTCAATTACATGTCACCCCCGAGGTGGCAGATACTCACCCGAAGATTTAAAGGACATCGTTGCGATCCCCGATAATTTTGACGCTATTAAGATCAGCGATAGCGAGGTCATTTGCCCCATCCCTGGTTATTTCGTGTCCTCCGACATGATGATTGACCTTAAACTCGATGGAGACGAAGATTTTTCTTCCGGATCTACGGCTAATTTTAAATACAGGACCCTGGTTGAGGCCTCATTTACCCGCAGACCTTTCCTGACCGGTGAGGATGTTGAAATCATCCTTTGGCCCGATTCCGAGTCTCTCAATTCTTTCCCGGCTACAGAATCTGTGGAGAAAATGCGCGTTTGTTTTGGAGAAGATGGAGATGACCAATGCAGCGTTGTCAACATTCCAGACGACAATGCAGCTATCACACTCCCGTACCACACTGACAACACAAAGAAAGTCGACACCTCCGTGGACTTTTGGATCTCGTTGATGGATGGCGACGCAAATGTTGTCTACGAGCTGATATCAAAGCGAAGGCGACTTTTCATCGTGGAGGAGAGAAGCGAGGACGGCGGCAGCTTTGTGGTCATTGACCATAAGCGTCGCATGATGGAGGTGAATGGCGAGCCCTTTATCTCGGCCGGAATGTACGTCCACAGCATTACCGAGTACGCTGCTTTTGATCGCATTTCCTGGCAAAAGTGTAAAGATGATATTACAAGCTTGGCAACCAGCGGGATTAACCACGTGCAGTTATACGGTCTCTCAGGTCTCGACGATTCTAAGCTCTCGGAGATCCTCGATATACTGGAGGCGAATGGCATGCACTTCATATTCGAGCTCACTCCTCAGCTTGCTACGATAGAGAACAGGACGTTAGGATTTAATCAGACTGATGGTAGATGGGAAGATATGCTCGAGTCAGCGAGCAGGGTGATTAAATCACCGATGCTCCTCGGTTGGTACGTCTGCGACGATTGCATCACTGATGCCTGGCCCTTGGAATATATGGTCCAAGTTTACTCTGCTCTCCGCGACTTTGACCCATATCACCCTCAATTTGGAGCGGACTGGTCCACGCCCTGGTCGAATTGGGTGTGGGGCGAGTCGGGTCCACTCGGGATCGGTTTCGACGTCAACCAAATCGAGAACTACCACAATGACCCGTACGATTTACTTAGGGACGGCGAGAACCGCCAGGGGATGTTTTTTGAGCCGCTGATCAACTCGCCGCCTATGTACCTCATCGGGAATATTGACGGCGGGCTCGCGGAGAATGACAACTTCCCCGCGATACTGGAAGCGACGCTCAGCTTCATGAGCCTGATCACTTACGAGACACCTTCGCAGATCAACTTTATTTTCGGTAGTTATGGTGATGACGGGCATGAGGGCAGCAGATGGGAGCATGTTCACATGGTGAGCGAGCACGCTCGGCTCGTGACCTCGCTACACGACGCATTGTTGCCCGATCTGACGAGAGGCAGCTCACTCAATCTCATGAACGTGAACGTGACTTCTGTTACCGGGACCGGAACAAACAAAAAAGACTCACCCGACGCCGCCGCCTCCGTCATGGCAAAGGGATTCAAAGACGGTTTTTTTTGTGAGGAGAACCAGGGGGAGTTCTGCGGCTACGTCTTCGTTGTAAACCTGGACCCTGAGCCGGCCATGTACCAAATCCAGGTCGGAGGGCTGCCAGCGGACATGGAAAAGGCCCAGCACGCCTTCGTTAACAGATACAACGTCACGATCGGCGAGGACGGACTCATGGAGGATTTCATCGAAGGCTACGGGAGCAACGTACTCAGATTCGGAAACTGCGGGGTTGTGTCGTAAAGCAAATTTGTAATAATGATGGAAAGGGAATTGATTTTTTTTTGTGTATGCGAATCGAAGGAGGAATACCAATTTTTGTTTCAAAATTTTTTTCTCTTCGGTTTTCTTGTTACACACAAAATTTAAACACACTTTTTTTTGTTCTTTTTGTTCTCTTTTTGTTCTGTTTTCTCTCCCCTCACCCAGCATCGGATCGCATCGATCGCATCGGATCGCGTCGCGTCGCGTCGCGTCGCATCGGATCGCGTCGCATCGCATCGCATCGCATCCCCCTGAAATTGTTCATACCTAAATTTCATACTGGTCAGGTATATCAATGAGCTGGTTCATCTTCTCCGCGGGACTCTCTTTATTCGCCTCGAGCTCCAGCGGCGTCGTGGTACCAATAATCTTAGCGGGCACCCCGACGACGATGGAGCCCTTCGGAACGTCCTCAATAACAAGGCTCCCAGCACCAATCTGCACCCCGTCCCCGACATTAATATTCCCCAACAGACTCGCCCCCGCCCCAATCAGGACCCCACTCCCCACCTTGGGGTGCCTGTCAACATTGACCCTCCCGCTCCCCCCCAGTGTAACATGGTGCAATATACTCACGTTGTCCCCCACGACCGCCGTCTCCCCTATCACAATCCCGGTGCCGTGGTCGAGCATAATAGCCGACCCGAGGGTCGCGTTCGGGTGGATGTCGATCTGGAAGACCTGCGACATCTGCGACTGGAAGTAGTGCGCGAGTACCTTCCTACCCTTCCTCCAAAGGTAGTGCCCGACCCGGTGCGTCTGCAGCGCGTGGAACCCCTTGAAATACAAAAACACGTCAGGCAGACACGTGCACGCCGGGTCCCTCTCCATAACCGCCTTAATATCCCTCCTCAAGCTCGCCTTAAAGTCCGGGCTCTCCTCCAGCGCCTCCAGGAAGACCGCCTGGATCTGCGTGGACAGCATGCTGGGGCTCTTCAGCCGGTTCGCCATGTGGAACGCGAGCGCGGACTCCATGGTCTCGTGGTTCAGGATCGACGAGAAGAGGAACGACACGAGCAGCGGCTCCTTCTCCGCCTCGACCTTGGCCTCGGTGCGGAGCTGATCCCAGATCGGGTCCGACGGCGACGGCGACGGCGACGATGACGATGACGGCGACGATGACGATGACGGCGACGATGACGGCGACGATGACGACGACCGTGACAGTGACAGTGACGACAAACCAGAGGCAGTAAGGGGGGGGGGAATGTCCTGACCTTTGTCGATGTCAAAAAGGTTGTCGTCGTCGTCGTCGGACAAACCCTCCCCCTCCCCCAACGACCCGTCGCCGGCGGCGATCGCCGTTACCTTAAAACTGCCCGCCTTCTCACCGTACGTCCTCGTCTCATTGAAATACCCGACTCCGTCGTCCCGCGAACGCACGACACCGGAGACGTGGGGAAAGGCGCGTCCGACGAACTCAGACCGACCGTGCAAACCCTCTTCCACCCCCACGCGTCGTCCCGTACCGTCCTCCCCGTCGCAGCCGCCGCCGCTGCCGCCGCCGCTGCCGTCGCCGTCGCCGTCGTCGTCGTCTCGTTGGTCGTTCTTGAAGTGTCCCGGATCGAAGACGGCGCCGGGCTCCGTGCGTCGGAACTTGGAGGAGTACTCGTTGGAGGAGTTGGGGGTCGTGGAGGGTAGGGTCGTCGTGGTTGTTTTGGTCGCGGTTGTCTTGGTCGCGGTCGTCGTGGTGGTGGGAGTGTTGGGGGGGGGGAGGTGAAGGGGGGGGGGGGGGAGGACGGAGCGGGGGGAGGGGAGGGGGAGAAAAGGGGTAGAGACCAGGAGGAAGGGGAGAGCGGGGTAGAGGAGGAGGGCCGAAAGGAGGATCACGAGGGATAGGGGACGCTGCATAATCGTGGAGGGGCGCAGGTCCGAGAGGGGACGTAGAGAGAGAAAAGATCCGAATCGAGCGAGCGTTTTATTTCCACCCAGTTCCCAAACGCCAGTGAAGGATGCGTATCCCAATCCCAGGGTGTGTTCGTCGTTATCCCAACCGTAAACAACAAACGAAAAAAAAAAAACGTTTTCCTTTTTAAACCGTCTCCGCCAAAACGAAAAAAGAAAAGAAAAAGAAAACAGCCCAGGCTCACTCAACCCCTCCACACCCCCCCCGTCCGGATCCGATCCCCTCCAAAAAAAACCCTCGACCTTCCGACACCTTCACCTTCACCTTCACCACCACCACCACAAACACACACACCCGTCAAGCGGCTTCAACCAACGACACGGACAGGGGTTAGGGTATCTTTTTTCTGATACCTCACGCACAAAGAGCCTGACCAAAGTTGATAAAACGATGCCCTTCCCACCCCAAAAAAAACACACACACACACACACACGCACACACAGAGCCCAAACCCAAACAACCAAGATCC
>ERZ651776.4755-NODE-4755-length-12249-cov-2.801512_pt1 | contig 12249 bp, 7 predicted proteins | sample MGYA00514761_ERZ651776 | MGnify/ENA metagenome assembly ERZ651776 | reverse complement strand
CGATTAACTAGCTTTCGTTTAATTTTTATTTATACAATTCTTCTAGATGTTTCAGTTTTCTTGATTGCTTTCTATCTTCATTTCTCAACAGCTAGAGATTTAAAAAACCGAGTTGACGAGGATATAATTAAAGAAAGCAAGATGCTTATTCGTGTTTATCAAAGAGGGGGTGTAAATCGTCTCGCCCGTTCTATTGCTCAGTTATCACAAATACCAAATGCAAATCTTTATGCCTTAAGAAATAATAATAATGATATTGTTGCCGGTAATTTTAAGGATAAAGAATCATTATGGAATTTAAAAAGATTAGATGACGGCTGGGTTTCATTTTCTTCTAATAGGAATCAAGAATCAATAAATGAAAGTTTACTTATGAGAGAACAATTTTTTCGAGGAAAAGAGTTTATTCTTCAAGGTAGTTTTAATCTTATAATTGGAAGAGATGTTAGCAATGAAGTTTATCTTTGGAAAAGGTTTTTAACAAATATTTTTAGCGCAACATTTTTTGTTCTTATTCTGGGCTTATTTGGTGGATTTGTTTTAAGTCGAAATATTCTCAGCAGAATATCTGCAATCAACAGAACGAGTATTGAGATAATGGATGGTGACTTATCTCAAAGACTTCCAGTTGGATCAATAAATGATGAGCTAAATCAACTTTCAATTAATTTAAATATGATGTTAGACAGGCTAAATAAATTAATGATAGGAATGAAAGATGTAAGTGATAATATTGCCCATGATCTAAGAACACCATTAAATAAAATAAGGACAAATTTAGAAGTAACTTTAATGTCTAATCCGACTTCTGAGAATTATAAAAATACCATTCAAGAGGTTATTCAGGATATTGATGTCGTTATTAATACCTTTAATTCTTTATTAGCGATATCAAGGGTTGAGTCAGGATCTCTATCACTTGATAAAGAAAAAATAGATATTAATAATCTTATAGAGAATGTAATCGATTTATGGGAACCTCTTGCAGAAGAGAGGGGGATTGTTTTAACAAATCAGACTGATCGAAATATAGAATTGGATGGTAATATGAATCTATTGTCTCAAGCTATTTCCAACCTCATTGATAACGCAATTAAATACGGTCCTAATGGTAATAGAATTAATGTGGGAGCTAAACTTGAAAAAGATCATGTTGTTTTATGGGTTTCCGATAATGGTCCTGGTATTCTAGAATCTGATAAAGAAAGAGTTTTAGAGAGGTTTACTAGGCTGGATACAAGTAGAAATACTCAAGGAACGGGATTAGGCTTAAGCTTAGTAAGCTCTAGTATAAAATTCCATAATGGTAAAATCAGCTTACTAGACTCTAATCCTAATGGCTTAATTGTGAAGCTAGAGCTTCCTAAAAGCTTTTAAAGTCCTCCAGAAACAAACAAACATTGGCCAGTTATCCATCCAGATGATGGAGAAGCCATAAAAACAACAGCAGCTCCAATGTCTTCTGGTTTACCCCACCTTCTTAGAGGAATATTTATTTGTTTTTTTAATTGTTCTTCCTTTTCAGGTGAATCCATATTCATAGAGTCAATAAAGTTCTCTGTTGGTATTGGACCAGGTGCAACTGCATTAACCCTTATATGAGGTGCTAGTTCAAGTGAGAATGTCGATGTTAAACTATTTATTGCTGCCTTTGATGCTCCGTAAGGACCATTTTTTATATTAGGACCCATATTTTTTGATGAAGTTGATGATATATTAATTATTGATCCTCCATTACTACTCATATGACTTGCTGCAACAACACATCCAGACCAAGCGGCTTTTATGTTTAGATCAAGTTGGGCATTAAATTGCTCCGGTGAGGTTCTTGTTAAGTAACGCGGTGTTCCATCTGGAAGACCTCCTGCATTATTAACCCATATTGAAAGTTTACCAAATTTATCAACAGCCATTTGACCAAGATTTTCCATTGATTTTATATCAGTAACATCTGTTGGTACTACCAATGCTTTTCCTCCAAAGCCTTCTATTTCTTCTGCTACTTTTTTAAGTTCGTTCTCACTTCTAGAAGCAAGCACAATGGCTGCTCCAGCCTCTGCTAGGGCAATAGCAATTCCTTTACCTATTCCTTTCCCAGCACCAGTTACAACTGCTACATGATCTTCAAGTTTAAATAAATCTAGTACTGACATAACTTCTCCTTTTTAATACCTTATATTGTGCTTGCTAAACCTTTGGAAGATAAAATTTCAATCCAATATCCATCAGGGTCTTTTATAAAAGCTAATCCCTTCATATTTCCATCATCGGGTTTTTTCTGAAATTCTACACCCAAAGAGTGAAATCTTTCACACGCTTCATAAACATCTGGAACGGTAATACCTATATGGCCAAAACCTCTAGGATCTGAATTTCCATCATGATGAGAAAAGCTATCATCATTTTCTGTTCCCCAATTATGAGTTAATTCAAGAACAGCTTTTTGATTTAATGCATAGGCAAATCTGTCTTGTTTGTTTTCTGGAACAGGACCATCCTCAGCTCTATGATATGATAAAAAATATAAAGAAAAATTATAATCTGGAAAATCTAATTTTTTAAGGATAGTCATCCCCAGAATCCGAGTATAAAAATCTAATGATTTTTCAGGATCTTTAATTCTAAGCATTGTTTGATTAAAAATATAATCTAGAGTTTTTTCATCAGGATTTTGAGACATCTCTTCCATAACTTTCTCCTCTTTAGTTAAAATTTATTATAAATTAGATAATAAAAAAGGGCTATACAAGTATAGCCCTTTTAAAAAATTATTTTTTAAGTTTAGAAATTAGCTGACAATGTAATTCCATAAACTGTTCCTACAGAAGGAGAGCCAAAAATCATAAGGCTAGATATATCTCTTACAGGACTTGTAATTTCATCTGTAAGATTTCTTCCAAAGAGACTGATCTTATAACTATCTTTTAGGAAAGTTATAGAAGCATCAATCTTTTCGGTAGAAGGAATCTTACCAACATCTCTATTATCAGTAATTGAGTACAATTCATCAACAAAGCTATATTTAGCGAAAAGTTGCAACTCACCGTCACCTAACTCCGTAGTAAAGGTACCACCAAAGGATGCAGTCATCTCAGGTGCATATTTTGGTGTAAGATAATCGTTATTTGTTGGCTCTACTAATCCTTCAGCATTAGCACCATCGAGATCAGCAATAAAACCATCATATTCAGCATCAAGGAGCCCTACATTTACAAAAGCTTCAAAGCTCTCACTAACTAGGAATCGTGATTCGATTTCAAGTCCTTGATACAAAACACCCGCAACATTATCAATAACCGTTACAACTGTCTTAGTGGAAGGGTCTAATTTAATAGTATCCTCTTGTTTATCTTCAAAGTCATTTCTGAATGCAGCAATATTTAACTGTACTCTTTTATCCATTAATAAACTTTTCATTCCAAGCTCAAGTGTTTTTGCATATTCGGGGTCATAAGTATTTTTAAAGTCTGCAACATTTTGGTTACGACCAAAGAAACCTCCACTTTGGAAACCTTCTTTATAAGTCGCGTAAAACATAATATCTTCGGTATATTGATAAGATAATCCAACTACACCAGAAATCTCATCATACTTTTTATTTAAAGTTGCAACTCCAACTTCCCCAGGAAGACCAATACTTTCAAAGTTATTTATATAAGCTCTCTCAAGAGTTGTGAGGTAAGATTGCCCACCGGTAAATTCTTTTTCTTCTTCAGTATATCTTAATCCACCAGTTAGCATTAACTTTTCATTAAGTTGATAATCTATATTAGCAAAAATCGCTTTTGACTCAGTGTTTTGAGTCTGAAGTAATTTTTGAGCATAGTTTTCTCCTAAAGTTGCACCTAGACCTGGTTCACAACGTATAGCTCCTAGACCAAATTGTTCACAAATTGGATACAGTTCAGGAGCAACTAGCGTTGACCAAAATGATCCTCTTGTAACCCAATCTTGTCTGTAAGTACTATCCCAGAAATATGCTCCAGTTGTAATATTGGCTTTATCAGTAATAATTTCCAGGCGAACTTCATGACTTTCTTGTTCGTAAGCATTGAACGCATCAATCCATATCCATGGCATAGGCGTACCATCATACTCCCAAGTTGTTTGCTCACCTTCCTCACGGTAAGCTCCAACATATGTTAACGTCATACTATCGCTTAAATCATATGTCATATTTAACGTATATGCATCAGTATCAAATTGACCAGGATTATGATCATTTGTGGCATTTTCAGTAGGTCCTAGACCTGCTGTACTTTTACATGTTGAATACCCACCAGGATTATATTTTGCTATTAACGCAGGAACACCTCTTGAAGGATCATAGAGGTTACAAATTAACGTTGAGTCATCATTTTCGTTTGTCCATGCTCCAACATCACTTCCGTCGTCATATTGCTCTATAGTAAGAAGGGCTTCAAATTTATCATTAGGTGTAAAAAGGAAAGTTGCACCATAATTTGTATAATCTTTTTTAGGCCCATCAACTTTTAAGAATGTATTATATATATGACCATCATTTTTAATTGTGGTTCCAAATACTTTTAACGCAAGAATATCTTCTACAATAGGTGTATTGATTAAGGCTCTAAACTCTTCTTGACCATTATCTCCAATTGTCATTTCTACTTTACCACCAAATTCTCCAGTAGGTCGTGATCGCATCACCCTGATAACACCACCGTTAGTATTTTTACCAAATAATGTTCCTTGAGGTCCTCTAAGTATCTCAATTCTCTCTAGATCAAAATTTTCTATTATTTGTCCAGAGTTAGTTCCTATAGCAACTCCATCAAGTTCAACTAAGATTTTAGGATCTAATGATTTATCTGATTCACTTGAATTAATACCTCTAAGTGTAATAGCTGAACCACGAGCTCTAACTGAAGTTTCACCAATAATGACATTAGGTGCAAAGGCACTCAAATCAGCAATATTTCTAATTGTTGCATCTTGTAGTTGTTCAGTTACTGCAGTTATGGCGATTGGAACATCTTGAAGTGATTCCTCTCTCTTTCTTGCCGTAACAATTATTTCCTCAATTCCAAGGCTAGATACACCTTCACTTTCCTGAGCTGAAACTGTTGAAAAACTAGTAAAAGTTAGTAAACTTAGCGTTACTAAACTCATCATTAAACGATTGAATATAATCATTAATTATCCCCTTTTTATTATTTTTTTGTTTTAGTAAATAATTACTTATAAATTTGACTATAATTTTATAAATTTATCAACACTTTTTAATTAATAAATAATTTTAAACAAATACTAAAAAAATTTGAAATAAAAAAAAGGGCCATAAAATTACAGCCCTTTAATTATATTTTCTATTTACGAATTGAAGGTTTAGAATCTAGCGGATAGCTCAACTCCAAATCTACGACCTTCATTGATAGTTCCAACTGCGAATAATGGCATAATTGGATCAACAACTTCATATTGTTCATCAGTTAAATTTGAACCATAAAGTACAAGTGACCAACTATCTGTAAAGTAACCAATTGACGCTGTTAAATTATCAATTTCTGGCGCCCTAGCAAGATCAGCATTAAGGAGATCTGTTTCTTGTTCGCCAATTACAGAGAATTTACCAAAAATATCAACTGTTCCCTGTCCTGCAGGTATAGATAAAGTACCTCCAACACCCCATGATTCTTCTGGGGCAAACCTTGGAGTTAAGAAATCAGCAGGTTCAAGTTTAGTTACACCGTCGCCTTCATTGATATCTGTTACAAAACCTTGATAAGAAGCATCAAGAGTTCCGTAATTAGCAAATACTCTTAAATATTCATTTACAAGAATTTGAACATCTATTTCGAAACCTTCATACTCGGCAGCAGCAACATTTGACCAGAAAGATGCAACAGTTTTAGTTTCAGGATCGACCTGAGTTGATTCCTCCTGTTTACCTGCATAATCATTCATGAAGTATGCTGCATTAAGCTGAACTCTTCTATCAAATAAAAATGCTTTATATCCTATTTCAGTACTTTCTGAGAATTCTGGATCGTACTGATTTCTTCTCATATGTTTAGTTTGCTGAACAACAGCATAGAAACCGCCTGAGTGGAAACCTTCTGTATAGGTAAGATAAGCCAATGAGTCTTCATTTATTTGATATGCTACACCTAGTTTAATTGATGTATCATCCCATTTCTTTTGAAGATCAGCATAGTCAGGGAAATTTCTACCCTCGCCTATATCATGACCTGCTAGATATGCTTGGCCAGCATAGAAATCTTTTTCTTCCTCTGTCCATCTAACGCCAGTAGTAAGTGTCCATTTATCAGAAAGTAACCAATCAGCTTGCGCATAAGCTGCAATAGACTCAGTTTTTTGAGTAGAGTAGAGTATTTGATATAAAGTACCTTCAGGATATGCAGGTTCTGTAGGGTCACATGCTACGCCATAAGTAGGTTCAAAAAAGTCTTGGCAAAGCTCCCATTGACCAGGAGCGGATAAAGCTGCGCCATAAAGAACTCCCCAGAATGTACCACCTGTGGCCCAATCTTGAGTATGCTCTTTTTCAAACATATATAAACCAGCAGTAAACTCTACATTATTATATGAACCATTAAGTTGTATCTCATGACTTGTTTGATCATAAACATTCCATCTTTCAAGAGTAATGAAAGGAGCTGCAGATCCATCATAATCATAAATACGATCTTCAGTTACATCTCTGTAGCCAAAAATATACTTAACTGTCAGATTATCATTTAGCTCATATGACATGTTAAGTGTAATAGCATCTGTTTTAACCGAAGCGTCATGCTGAGTGTCATTTTCAGCATACCCTAATTGATCAGGCGACGTTCTACATGCTTGTGGATAAATTGTACATGCTAGTAATCCACCACTAAAATCTGTTGTATTTGGACCAGGAGGTGGAGGCGCTATAACACCTGGTGCAACATTAAAGTTTTGATTATAAGCCTTAAGTGCACTTTGATCATCCATACTTTCAACAGTTAAAAGAGCTTCAAATCTATCATTCGGAGTAAATAAGAATGTAGCACCATAAGCAGTATAATCTTCATCACCATTATTTCCACCTATAGTAATATTTGGAATCCAACCATCAGCTTGAATTGATGTTGCGAAAAATTTTGCAGCTAAATTATCTGTTAAAGCAGTATTTATGACAGCTCTGAATTCTTGACGATCATTTTCACCTAAAGTAACTTTTATCTTCCCCCCAGGCTCACCTGTAGGACGGCTTCTGATAACATTTATCACACCACCAGTAGTATTTTTACCAAATAAAGTACCTTGAGGACCTCTTAGAATTTCGATTCTTTCCATATCAAAATTGTCTAATAATGAACCTGCATTTTGACCAAGATATATACCATCAATATTTACAGCAATAGGTGAGTCAAAAGTATTATCTGTATTAGTAGCTGCAGCAATACCTCTAATTTGTATAGAGCTAGCACCGCCTCTTCGCCCCTCACCGCCGAGAACAACATTAGGAGCGTATCCAGTTATGTCTGAAATATTCCTTATTGTTGAACTAAGAAGCTCTTCGCTCATAGCTGTTATCGAAATTGGAACATCCTGAGCGGACTGCTCTCTCTTTTGCGCGGTAACAATAATTTCTTCAATCTGAAGCGAATTATTTTCTTCTTGAGCAAAAGCATAATTATTATTCGTTATTAATAGAGCTAAAAATACAAAGCTCAATAATATGTACTTTAAAGATTTCACTTTAAGTCCTCCCATTATTATTTTTATTTTTATTGGTTTATATAAAATATAAGCCTTAATCGAAAATATTAAAAAATAAATAGCCCAATAAGTCAATTCTATTGTTAATTAAAAATAAATGAAAAACTATAAAGTTTCTGGATATAAAAAAGGGCCAGTTAAGAAACCAGCCCTTTTAAAAGTAAGATTACTAGAATTTTTTAAAATTCAGCAGTAAACTCTATACCAAGATGTCTTCCTCTTGTGATTGTACCAGCGGCAAAAAGAACTCCAGAAGTTGGACTTCCGCCAAGAAGAACAGGCCATTCAATTTGTTCATCAGTAAGGTTTTTACCATACAAGCTAATACTATAATCACCAAAGTAATAACCAATTGTTGCACTTAAGTCTTCTGAGTTACCACTTGCGGTACGACCAGCGTTCAAGTTCAATACATCAGTTTGGAAATCAGCAATTTTTGTGTATTTTGCAAAAAGTTCCATTTCACCTGCACCAATTTGTTTGGTGAAGTTGAAGCCTAGACCTATGGTGTATTCAGGCGCATTTCTTGGCTCAAGGAAAGAAGCGTCAACAACATTTACTACTCCATCAGTAGGGGTAATATCTGTTGTAAATTCTTCATAATTAGCATCTAACCAACCACCGTTAAAGAATAATCTTAAATCTCTTGTGGCAGCATATAGAATTTCTACTTCGATACCTTCATATAAAACTTCAGCAGCATTATCAAAAACAGATGCAACTGTTTTTGTATCAGGATCGATTTTTACAAAAGATTCTTGCTTATCTTCAAATTCATTTCTAAAAGCAGCAACGTTAAATCTTAAACGATTATCTAGCATCATACTTTTAAAGCCTAATTCTATTGAGGTAGCGTATTCTGGATCGTATTGATCTCTTTCAAAGTCTCTAATATTTTGATTAACACCAAAGAAACCTCCAGAGTGGAAACCTTCTGAGAAAGAAGCATAAATCATTCTATTCTCATCGAGCTCATAAGTGGCACCAAACTTTAATGAAGTTTCATCCCATTTATTGTTTAGATCAGCATAGCCAATAAATTGTCTATCACGCTGAGCTGCAACACTTGAAAGATAAGCTTGACCAGCAATAAAGTGCTTTTCTTCTTCCGTCCAACGTGCACCAACTGTTAATGCTAATTTTTCAGTAACATTACGTTCGTACTGAAAGAAAGCAGCTGTTGATTCTGTTTCTTGGGTTTCATAAAGAATCTGAGTAATTGGTCCATCAAAACCACCTTCAATACTTCTATCGCAATTGATTGGGAAGAAAGGATTATCGAAACCATTTGTTCCTTGACAGGTTGCCCAACCTTCTTTGGTACCAACTAGGCCGCCAAATAAAGTTCGCCAAAACTGACCACCGGTAACCCAATCTTGAGTGAATTCACTTTCCCAAAGATAAACACCAGCTATAAGTGATGAATTTTCCCATTGACCTTCAAAACGGAATTCATGACTTGTTTGCTCATACTCATTCCATCTTTCGATTGTAATCATCGGAGCAGCTGATCCATCATAATCATAAATACGATATTCATCTTGTTCTCTAATAGAAGAAATAGCTTTTAATGTTACATTTTCATTAAGATCATAGCTTAAATTTAATGTGTAAGCTTTTACGTCATTTTCAGCATCATGCTCTGTATCAAGTTCTGCATTTCCTGGAATGTCTGTAGAAGTTCTACAAGCTCCAAAAACAGTACATGTTAGAGAAGCAAGGTGTATTGCTTTTTCTCTAGGATCTGTAGGTTTTTCAAATACGCCTGCTGCCATATTATAGTTAGTATGCCATACATCTAATTGGCTTTTATCCATAATTTGTTCAACTGTTAAAAGAGCGTTAAATTGGTCGCTTGGCTCCCAAAGAAAGGCTAAACCATAATTACTATAATTTTTTCTTGGAATTTTTTTACCAGAAGTTACATTTGGTAACCAACCGTCATCTTTCATAGATGTAGCAAAAACTTTTGTGCTAATATTACCAGCCTTTGGTAAATTTAGAACAAGTCTTTGTTCATTTAGGCCGTCTTCACCAATTACCATTTGGACTTTTGCACCTAACTCACCAGTAGGTCTTGTTCTAACCACATTAATAACGCCACCAACAGTATTTTTACCAAAAAGAGTTCCTTGTGGGCCACGAAGAACTTCAATTCTTTCGATATCGAAATTTTCTAAAACAGCACCAGCTGATGATCCTAAATAAACTCCATCAAGCATAACACCAATTGGAGGATCGAAAGAATTATCATCACCTCTAGTTGGACTAATACCTCTAATATTAATTTCTGCGCCACCACCGGATCTAGATCCATTTTCAGCGATTATAACATTTGGTGCAAAACCATTAATATCGTTAAGATCTCTTATACTTGATCTACGAAGATCTTCAGTAATTGCAGTTATAGCAACTGGCACAGATTGAGAAGATTCCTCAACTTTTCTTGCTGTTACTATTATCTCCTCAATACCAAAAGACTCTTCCTCTTGAGCTGATACTGAAGGAGTGTAGTTTAATGTTAAGACAGCTAGTGCCAAAAACATAAAAAATCTATAAGCTATAGACATATTTATTCCTCCCCGGAATTAGTTAAACAATTAATTTTGAATTTTTTTTATTATTATTAATATTGGATTAATTAAAATCCATTAGCAAGCTAACAAATTTTTAACTAATTGCAAGCGCTTATTGATTTTATTAATATACTTTATTAATTTTAATAATACTGAATTAATGCTAATTATGCATTAAAAAAGGGCTATTAAATAGCCCTTAGTTAAATTGTTTATAAATTAAAAGATCTAGACCTTTGATCCCAACCATAATCTTCCAATTATTAAATATCCAACAGAAAGCAAGAAAAGTATTCCAATAGGATCTGGAGTTAATGAAAATTCTGGAACAGCTGTAGAACCATTCATATTTTCAATTGTTGATATTGCCCTTGCAGATAATTCCCCTCCGGACTCTTTTAAAACAGCAAGACTATGTGCGGCTGTTTCAAAGCTAAACCTTACCCAGCTTGCTGAGAGATTGAATTGGAAAAGACTCACTAAGCCAAAAACAGTAACAGCAATTTTCATAACTATTCCCGCTCCACTCTCAATTGCAATAGAAGCTGAACGACCAGCTACCCATAAAAGAAACGCCCATAAAATACCAAATAATGCTGTTGTTGAAAGAGAATTACTTAATTGGCTGTATATTTCTACTTCATTCATTTTTTTATCCTTTTTTTTGTATTAATTTTTATCAGAATTACTCATCCAGATTCCAGACAAAAGTATCAATGTAATCGAAATAACAAATACTATAGCTATAGGATTTTGAGGAATTAAAGTAAGAGTTGGAACTTCTAAGCTACCACCTGTAAATTCAATTGCAGCTTCTGCTCTTGCAGTTAATTCGGCGCCTGAAGCTTTTAAAGCAGCAAGTGAGTGACCATAGTTCTTGATATGTAAATCAATCCAGCAAATCTGCCAGTTTACATAATAAATTGAACTCAGTGCAAAAGCACTAATTACAACTTTACTTAGCATATTTGCATTACCTTTTTCTTGCGTGACAACCGCACATCTACCCGCAAACCAGGTTGAAAACAAAAAAGCAAACATATAAAGAGCTTGCTGGATTAGTGAGTTATTAAGCACTGTCTGTATTTCAAATTCATTCATATTTTTACCCTCCGTTTATAAATGATGATTTATGACATCATAATAGTTTTTATATGTAAAGATTTTATGATTATAGAAGTTTTCTATACTTTTAATCTTGTCAAGATTGGTATACGAAGGTTATAGGATATATCAACTATATTGATTCCATATATTGGGGCGTAGCCAAGCGGTAAGGCAACGGGTTTTGATCCCGTCATGCGTAGGTTCGAATCCTACCGCCCCAGCCAAATTTTAAATATCCATCATAAAAAAGGTTAATAAAAAAATATGAATATCATATGGTTTAAAAGAGACTTGAGGATTTGGGATAATGAAGCATTTACAAATGCTTGTGAGAAGGGTCCAATAATTCCAATATATATTATTGAGCCAGAACTTTGGTTGCAAAATGATCTTAGTTATCGCCACTATCAATTTCTAATGGAATGCCTTGATGATTTAAGGGCTGATATTCAAAAATTAGGCCAAGATTTAATTGTTAGAGTGGGTGATGCCCTTGAGATATTTAAAGAGATTAATGAAGAATGCGGTATATCAGAATTATGGTCGCATCAAGAAACATGGAATTACTGGACCTTCAAAAGAGATAAGAAAATTAGAAAATGGCTAGAATTAAAAAATATTAAGTGGAATGAGCCAGCTCAAAATGGAGTAATAAGAGGTTTAAAAAATAGAGATGGTTGGTCTAAAAATTGGCACAATAAAATGAAAATTGATAAATTTTTACCGCCAAAAAAACTAAAGCAAATAAATCTTAAGAGCGAAATAATTCCAACACCAAAAGATATTGGTTTTGATAATTCTTATTCTTTTGACATTCAGAAAGGCGGAAGAA
>ERZ651776.4750-NODE-4750-length-12265-cov-4.529209_pt1 | contig 12265 bp, 6 predicted proteins | sample MGYA00514761_ERZ651776 | MGnify/ENA metagenome assembly ERZ651776 | reverse complement strand
TGCCGTCACCCCTATGAGCTGGGTGGGTTAGGCTTCACAATTTCAATAATTTGGGCCCAGGCTTTCCCCTTTGTAGCGCTGCAGTTTTTTGATGGGGAAATGAAGAATACCATGACAAGTTTCTTAGTTGTTAGCTTTACAGCATGGATGGTGTTGAACATCATCTTCTTTTGCACAATCGACTTGAGCTACCTGAACACATTCTTTGGAACCAAGACTGCACCACAGTACACGTGCGAGTACTTTCTCACAAGCAAAGAAAACTATCAGAAGTTTAATGCGTCATTCTATAATCGAATGGAGTATAAGAAGACAATTCAAGTTGAGGTCAGGGACTGGGTATCGAATAATATAGAGCAGTGGAAAAATGACAATCCAGATTGGTTTGTCATCGAAAAAATTCCCGACGAGTATTTACCAAAGGATGTATTTGAAGCAGAAGGTGGAGCTAAAAGAAGGAGGAGCAGCATGAGCTTGAGAGAGATTGTTGGATTGAGGGAAGCAAGTGTAGGGAGAGTTCATCCCCAGGTATCAACCGAAAGCAAGATAGGTTGCGACCTGTAAGTAGAGATGCGCAGCAAAATGAACCAAAACAAAGAGTTTGACACTTGTGTTTTTTAAAGCTGTGCCATTTCTAAAAATATATACGAACGTACGTCAACTCCGCCTGCCTACTGACAGAACCAGCATTACTATCAGTAGGCCTGCAGTCTCCCCTCCAAAGCCTTGATCTCCTCCATTTTCCTCTTCCACGCGGGACTCGGCTCTCTCCAGAATGGCCTCTTGGTGAGCCTGTCAACTGCCCCCTTCACCCTCTCGATATCCTCGTGTAGCCTCCTCGCCGAATCCCGGAGCTCCTTGAGCTCCGGGGAGTTAGCCTTTCTGCCCTTCCCGGCTATATAGGCTTCCTCCTCGAGAGCCTTGACCCTCCCCTTGAGGCCGTCGAGGCGTTTTACGTCGGCATGGAACTTCCTGACTGCGGCCGGGTTTGTTGCCGTCTCGTCTACGCCACCTGCATCTAGATTGTCGAGCTGCCAACGAGCACGACCAAATCGGATGTTAGTGTTAGAGAAAAGAGCGCGACCTCAAACAAATATCTCCGACTTCTTTCTTCTCACCTCCCTCCTCATCCCGGCCAGAGAGCTCTCTAGCTCCGTCTTGCTTCCGCTCATCTCGGTGTCAGAGAATGCCTCAGCCTTAATTAGCTTCGTCCGCACCCCACCCAGCCGCTCGCCGAACTGCAGGCTGCGGGTTGTCTCCTCGTCGTGCTCAGAGGCGTCTGAGACGCATACAACAACGGTAGTGGAGGCTAGGCCTGTGAAGCTACGAGTGATTTGAAGTTAGCGCTTATCAAAATATGGTCCAGTTGTCTGAGGCACGTCGTCCCCTCACCTGTCCTTGAGCAGCATGGTCAGAGTGCTGTCTCGGTATGGCACGTGGGCGGCACCTTGGGCGAGGGACTTGATGATCCTTCCAAGGGCCGTGAGGCTGCGACGAGCGTAGCGAGTCGCCATGGAGGAGGCATTTATGACGTAAGAACGGTGTTAGATCGGTGTTCCCAGTGCGAGCGGTGTTCCCAGTGCGAGCGGTGTTCCCAGTGCGAGCGGTGTTCCCAGTGCGAGCGGTGTTCCAGTGCGAGCTGTGTTCCCAGTGCGAGCGGTGTTCCCAGTGCGAGCGGTGTTCCCAGTGCGAGCGGTGTTCCCAGAGCTTCGTCGCTTCGCTCCTCGCGCCCCTCATTGTCTTTTCGCTCCTCACCTCTTGTTGATCTCTATGGCCTGGGCCTTTGCCACTCCTTCTACCTTGCTCTTAGAGATCCTCTCGCTCCCCGCGAGGTCGACGAGAAGGCACTTTGTCCGCGTAGTCCTCCCCCCCACGCTGGTAACGACATGAACGGAGACGAGACAATGGCTTCGCGAGCTTCTTTCGTTAAGGTCGTGCGAAGCTGACGTCCTGCTGAGCTCGACAGTGCGACAGAGCTCAAGAATATCGTCGAGATTGCGGAGCGGCACGACTTTCTCCCCCACGGTGGCGTAGCTTCCTCCTCCGGCTTGCTTACTCTCCCTCCTCGTCATATTTGGCGACGACTTCGTCTTCCTCCTCGCCTTGGAGGGGTCTGTGCCCTTGATATCAAAGGGAGGAGGCTCGCCCCTTCTCTCAGCCATCATCCGCTTGAAGTCTTCCTGCTTCTTCATCTTTGCTCTCTCGCAATAGCAGCAATAACACCCTGCTGGATGAGCGCCTCCCACTGCACCTAGGGTGCCGGCGATTGGTCCGGCTACGGCTACATTGTTCTTAACGCCGGTTTGCTGCCCTCGGCCCTTCGATCCCACCGTGAGCGGGCTGAATTGAGAAGGTGTTAGCTGGAAATATTGGGCGCCCTAAGCTCATTGCCGACCTAAGCTCGTCGCCGCCCTCACCTCGAATCGGACAGCAGGTCGTAAGCTAAGTCTTGGTAAACCTCTACGGCAGAAGCCGACAGAGTCACGTTCGGAATATCAAGAAGGTCTGAGAGAAGGCGGGGCATTAGTCCCCAGGACGTGGCACTGTCTGAGCGGAGGGATCCTGGAGGACCAAACACTGTGATGAGGGTGGGCTCATTATGTTAGAACGAGGCGTCGAATCATACTTTGACGTCGGCACCACTTCACTTCACTTCACTTCACTTCACTTCACTTCACTTCACTTCACTTCACTTCACTTCACTTCACTCACCAGTGTGAGTCTTTCCAGACCCCGTTTGACCGTATGCTATGAGAGAAACGGAGTAGCCCAGACCCAACTTCTCCAGGCAGGGGCGAGCGAGGGCAGAGTAAGCGCTCTCTTGCGTAGTCGAGGCACCCAAGAGTGGGATCATGAAGGACCCATGGTTAAGCGTTGAAGGGGTCTCATTGGATTGGGAGGGCCGCAATCGGACTCTTGTGGTGATTCTGTAGCCTGATCTGCCGGAGGAAGACGACGAATTTGACGACTCGCGACGAATGCTTGGGCTGGCGGACTTCACGGCGGGGAATGGCATGGGGAAGGGGTAGTTTTAACTTGTGGGAAAGAAGAAAGCCAAGCAGAACAACGATGAGTCCAGAATCCCTCCTCTTCGCGTTCAATCAGCCGAGCAGATTCACCACCATCATGTCTGTAGGTTACTGAACCCGAAGAAAAGGCACAAAACAAAATAGATAAACTATATTATTTATACTTCTCATCTATAATGTGTTTCCGCTAGTTTTCCGCCCGAATAAAAAATAACTTCCTTTATTAAACTAAACTCACTAAAACGACAATCGCAGCTTTTTATTTTTCAACCAGCCAAAATTATAGTAAATCACCTGTTGGAGGGAAGAATAAGAATAAGCTGAGGATACCGAGTTGGAGCGGTTTGGCACAATACTATGCCCGCTTTCAATCACCAGCCAACCGAGTTTATTGGCCAAGAGCAGCCAACATTTGCTCGCCAGGCGTTAGCCGAGAGAAAGCGACGATACGATGCACTCGCTAAAGTCCAATCGGATGGCACCACTCCCCTCGCCAAAGCACCAAAGAATGAGAAACGACAACACATCCGAGGTGGTTTGTATTTCTTTTTGTGTTCGACTCTCCTCCCCACAATTTACTGCACGCTCCTCCACTACTCGCAATGTCGTAAACACAAAATCTCTGAGTTTTGTGGCATCGGGTGGAATTTAAACGACGGCGTCCAAATCTTAGTAGATTCAGGTGACCCTGAGTTGTCTGCGGAAGTTATGAATTTTGTCCGGAAGATGCTTGTTGTCGATCTGACTGTTATTGCTGTTGTCAATGCGGGTTTGAAGAGACCACCTCCAAAATTCAACAATGGTAAATTGCCGTCAGTGAAACTGTGGTTGAATGCGTTCGCGATCGCCAATTTAGCTTCTCAACTTCTCTTCTTCTTTTTACTTCGGAGCGGCCCTGGCAGCGGCCCTGGCAGCAGCAGCCCTGGCAGCAGCAGCCCTGGCAGCAGCAGCCCTGGCAGCAGCAGCCCTGGCAGCAGCAGTATCAACAGTTTATTGAGAGAATGTGTGACCCCATTTGCCACGGTGAAGCTTTTAATTGTGGTAGTTTTGGCGTTCCAGTTATTTGCGTGGTTGAATGCTCCCCAACCAGAAAAAGAAAAAGAAAAGTAAAGGATGAAAGTAGTTTCCAGCCCAGCCAAACCACGACCAAAAAAAACCCAAAATTACAACACGATCCATTATTAAGCCCTCCTCCCATTCCCCCATTATCAAAATTTTTAGAACTTTCCCGTGCAGCGACCCATCACTTGCGCCTTGAGCCAGTATATTGGTATTAGAATCTTATTCTTAAGCGACAGCTGCCGGAACCAATACGTTCCTCGCCAAGCAAGCCACGCGGAAAGGCCCTGCATCTTTCCTGTCTTGGTGTGCCAGCCGTGTGGATTCCCGAAAGTGCTACCATCGTAAATTCCCTTAAAACTTCCCGCACTCATCATCGAACCAAGAGTAAAATATTCCCAGCCCTTGGCATCTTCCTCCTGTTTGTTTGCCATGATGGGGGCCAAGTACTGCGCTTGTTGTTGAGCCACTTGGGCGAGTTGTGGGAGGGGTGCATCTTCAATTTCAGCGCAGTCGCCGATTGCCCAAACCTGTCCTTCCCGCCCCTTCACGCGCAGATACTTATCTGTAATGATTCTACCGGCCCGAGAGCGCATGACCCTATCAGCAGGGTCCAGGTTCTCGCTGTCCAGATTTTCCGTGAAGACCGTAGGCGCAAGGCCCGCTGACCAGACCATCAGACCGTACTCTAATTCAGTGCCGTCGGAGAGGGCGGCTTTAGTGCCCTCTTGCTTGTAGCGTGGATGGTCAAATTTGTAAATTCCTTGCACAGCCGTTTTCACTTTGATATCGATTGACCTCGATTTGAACAACCCCTTGATGTATTCACGGAGGGTCTGATCGAAAGGTGTTAAAATATCGTCTCCTGCCTCTACTAGCGTGATGGTAATATACCTCATGAGATCCGGGTATAGTCGGCTCATATCTTCTTTCAAAAAGTCGTGAAGCTCACTGGCATACTCACAAGACGTTGGCCCGGCGCCGACGACAACGAAAGAAAGGAGACGGTGACGCTCTTCGTCACTCGTAGAAGGGTACGAAGCAATCTCAAACAGTTCGAGCGTTCGAAGCCGAATTCCTCTCGCGTGATGGAGATGTTTCAAAAAGAAGACACTTGTATTCTCGAACTCGGCGACATTCTTCGTGCCAAAGGTGCCAGTCTTTACTCCGACACTAACTACCAATTTATCGTACGGTACCTCGAAAGTGCGCATCCCGCTTAGGGTGTGGGTACCCATGCATGAGATTGTGCTCTTCTCATAGTTGATGGTGCGTCCTTTGGCCTGCAAGTAGGTCACTGACGGGAGGTTTCGGACAGGCTCTTGAATCGTGTGAAACTCTAGCGTTCCAGTAGCTGTGGACGGAAGAAGCGGGGTAAACACGAAATGGTTGGAAGGCGAAATGACAGTGATTTCTACATTTGGGTCAGGATCAGATCTTCCAAGGAAGGTTTTGGACAACCACGATGGAGAATCTGTCAATTCTTTCGCGAGGTTAAACCCCCCCCATCCCGTTCCAAGAATCACTACACGGGTCTTGGCGGTATCTGCAGACTCGGATCTATCATCAGAGAGATCAGAGAGGGGAGAAGTCAAAGTGGAAAATGCTGATGTGGTGCATGTTGAAAAGTATGAAATAAGAGGAGACCTCAAACTTCGACGGGCCAGTGCCATTCTATGAACAGGCAGAATACGTGTATCAGTTACTATTCTTAAAAAAAAATCTTTCAGGGTCAGAAAATTTAATTTTTTGATTTGATGATGTGGAGCGAAAACCGGGGAATTCTGAGTTCAAGGTTGGAGTTGTACGTGAAGCTTTCGACATTAATAATTGTATAAACTATGTGCATGCGTTTGCAATGCGGAAGAGAGAAGGAAGACAGAATGTAACAAGATTGCGGTAGAGGGGGGAAGAGGCGGAAGACAAAAGAAAAAGAGGAGGAGTTCCGCTATGCATGGGAGGAGGAGGAAACAACCCCCCCCCCCCCCTTTACAGCCCACACGCATTTAGGAGCGGCGAGCGGCGTGGCCGAGGGAGAAGAAGTCGTCGTCGTCATAATGCCTAAGGATTCGGCCGTCGCATCCAAACCTTCTTTTGCTTTTTTCTGAACCAATTACTCTATCTACTTTGTTTGTAAACCAATCATCAATCATATCAACACAGTCTCGCTCGGAAAGGCATAGAACTGGAATTTGTTTTCCCAAATACCCCAGGGATCCTTGGTATAAATTCTGAACTGTTCGGCAGTGAGAGTGTAGGCCTCGACGCTCTGCGTTGTGTACTGCACGCTGAGTTTACAGGTGCCAGGCATTGCCGTATCGAACGCAAAGAATTTGGTGCTGTCTGTCCACCCTCTATTACGACTCGCCTCCATTCCGATTCTTGTCCTGTAGTGTGGCTCCTCCTGCTCCTGGACGTAGTAGCAATTCGTCCCGGGAACATTGGTCTTGAAGGCAAAAAATGCCAATATACAGTTCCACTGTTGTCCGAACTCATCCATCCCCGCGGAATCGCCGAGGTGGTGCCCCTCGACAATTTTGTAGCAGAGGGGATCTTTACATTCTAGGACATGAAATTTGTTGGCAGTGTAAGCAAAGAAATTGAAGCAGCGAGTCCACTGCCACTCGGGAGAAGGCTTTGTAGTAACAGAATATCGATCTGGAGAAGATGTCCAATCAACATAAAAAAGCTCACTCCCAGGCACGTGAACAGGGAATGCCCAGAATCCGCACTCTTCCTGTAAGAAATGAAGCACGGCGGGCAATTAATATATTTGGTGTGAGCGACCTAAAAAAATGGCTAACCAAACACAACCAATACCACACCATACACCCATACACCCATTTCCTCACGCAACAAAAACGCACCTCCTCCCTACTCTTGCCCCAGCGACTGATGTCCCTCTTCAGCTGGCTCCCAAGCTTCTCCGGCAGTAACCTCGTTCGATAAGGGTTCATGGCGTAGCTGATATTGTAGTAAACTGTGTTGGGCATCTGATGCCTGAAAGTATACAAAATCATCTTCTTGGTCCAGATGCTGTGGTCGACATCTTCATTGGGCTTGAAAGCCTCTCGGTAGGGATTCTCGGCCTTGAATACATTGACCCTGAAGAATGGACTAGGGTTGTCAACACCGTGAAACAAGACAGAGTTGCCAAAGTCAGTCCAGCGTTTTGGCACAAGCGGAGGGCATGTGAAACAGGAGAGGGCTTCCTTCAATCCAGAGTAGTCCTCTTCTTCTATTTCTTCCTTCGACTCGTCTCCGACCAGAGCTCTACTATCTCCCTCTCCCGCATCTGCGACAGTGATGGCGTAACCACCCCCATTCGCACTGTTGTCAAAGGGGTCATCCCAAGTGCTTTTCCCCTCTAAACTATTGTACCAATATTTATTCCCACTATTTTCATCAAAACATTCTTCCCATTCTGAATTTTCATGGCCACTTTCCACGGAAAGCTGGCCAACCTTTTCTTCCAAACTGGAGTCCATCCACTCTTCTTTTAAGTCTGCTGCGTTGGGTTTTTTGGAGTTTTCGAGTTTTCGAGCACGTGTCGAGTTTGGTCTCGCTTGGCTGCCTCGTTAACAACAATCAACACTGACCCCCTCCTCCTGTGGCCGATTATTCTCATTTTACTCCCCCCCTCCCATCTTCCCTCATCATCAAGGGTTATTTTATACCAGATTTATCCCGTAACTTCCACGAACAAACACAATTTACAGATGCTATTTTCAACAACTTGAGAAAAGTCAAAGAGCCTGAGGGTAAACAGTTATACACCAACCCATAGGTAGAATACCATGGCCCTCCACATGCAGCAAAAGATGTCCAACGCTGTCACGGGTGATGTCTCTGACCAAGTAGGTGCCAGTAGGTTCCAGACCATGCTTCATATTGGCCAGACAAATAATATGGCGAACATGATGATGACCCCCTCCCCTACCAAAACCCCTGGCAAGTTCTCAGATGTAGGCGATACGCCTGATTTCGTTGGACGAGTCGCGGAGGACTCCAAAGATTCGTTGAGTCCCCTTGTGCCAGTTGTAGAGGGTTCTTTCTCCCGGGAAGGATCACCTATGGACAAACCCAGCACTGCCAAGATAAAAGAGCCCGACCCTCTGGAGAAACTTAGAGTAGCTGTTCTTGGATCGTCTGACGAGATTCAAGCAAATGAAGAAATTCAAGAAGATACAGCGCAAGTAAATACAGCGGCCGCGAAATCAATTCTTCTTTGGAAGGGGGATAAGGAGACGGCAGCCCAAGAGCGCGTGAAGGCGAGAGAGAGGAGAATCTCACAAGGGGGCGACCCAGAAGACTTCAAGCAAGACGTCAGCACGAACGTCTCAACCATGCTGACAAAGAAGGCGGAAAGCGCAAAGGCGAAGGTGAAAGAAAGGAAATATATCATTCACCCAAGAAACAGACACAAGATGTTCTGGGATGTTTACTGTGGGTTGATTATCCTCTACAGCGTTTTGGTGATTCCGTTTCGGATATGCTTTAACCAGGAAGCCGTCGGATTCACTTACTTTTTGGACTTTGCGATTGATTTCAGCTTCTTCCTGGACATGGTCATGAGTTTCAGGACTGGTTTCTACACAAAGAGCGGTCACCTTAGCATGAACAGCAGTCGAATCGCCTCCAACTATTTACGATCGTGGTTTTTGGTCGATTTCTTCTCCACAGTTCCGATCGAGCGAATCGTGGTCCTATTCTTGCCGGATATAGAAGGCAATAACCTAAGGACGATAAAAATGATCCGAATTGTGAGGTTGGTGAGGCTGATGAAGCTTGTCAAGTTGCTCACTCGGGGGGCGCTGAAGGACGTCATCGCTAGCGTTAATCCCGCCGTCATGAGGTTGATAACATTGATGGGAGTTATCTTGTTCATCGCTCACTTCCTGGCTTGTTTTTGGGCTTTGGTGAATGTTTGCACCTTTGATGGAGGCGTTAGTGGACCGGAGGACGGGGAGTTATACTACGACCTCATTAACGATAACATCGAGCGGTTGGGGCTACAGTTTAATTTTACGAACTCGACCTATAGGCATCACACAGATATGCTGGACTACGTTACCGAGGACACCAGTCATTATCACCTTGAAATTATTGAGGCGGAGATCTGGAAAAAATGCGGCCTGCCGAGCAATATGTTTAGCCAGTACTTGGCCAGTTTTTATTGGGTAATTGCGACCATGATGGCGGTAGGGTACGGTGACATTTATGGCGAAAACAACCGCGAACGCTTGTATGCGATAATGGTGGAAATTATTGGGGCGGGCTGCTTTGGTTTTATCATTTCTACCACTACGCAGATCGTTGAGACGATGAGCCCCGAGACCAGAATACGGAAGAGCAAGATGGAGGACATTTTGGAGTACAGTAAATGGCGGAATCTGCCCTTAAGCTTGCACAGGAAGATCAGGAAGCATTTTGAGTACATGTACAGTCAAAAGAGTGTATTTAACGAGCTGGGTGTCTTGAGGCAGCTCCCAGTCAACATGAGAGTGCAGATAACGTTACAGATGCACTCTACAAAAGTTGATAAATTGGCGAGGCTGCTGAAGAATATGAACGAAAACTTTGTGGCCGAGATGATTCTGCTATTGCGGCCCTTCTTTTTGGCCATTGGGGGAACTATAGGGGTGCACGACAGTGTTCCTGATCAGATTTTCATCGTCAACAGCGGCTACATCCAAATTTTGGGGCCCGAGAAGGGGGCTTGGGTCATTCAGAGCATAATGAACGAAGGTAGCGTGATTGGACTGGACGCGGCACTAAGTGGTCGCAGGTTGGACTTCAAGATGTGTGCTCCCATCAAAACCGACATGTGGTTCATCGAGACTTATGAATTGAGGAGTGTGCTCGACTTTTACGACGACGAGAGGGCGATTTTGTTAGCCGACGCCGAGAAGACAACCAGAATGGAGAAGCAGAGCTGGAGCAGCGAGACTGTCATGATAAACGACGTGAAAGTGAAGAAAATTGTCTTAGTTGATCAGACACCAACCAAAGTGGAGAATTTGGCTGAGCACATGTTGGCCGGCACTGCTGCTTTGGCAGAATCAGCGACTTCTTCGAGCAGCAATAAGAAAGGGTTTATAAAAACAATCAAACCAGATCACAGCGACCCAAACGCGACCGTCCAGTCACTTGAAACTCCCGGCGATGTTTGGGAGCGAAAAGTCATCGACCCGAACAACCGTTACAAGACATTCTGGGACTGCTGTGTCGGGGTGATCATCATCTTCAGTGTGGCCGTCGTTCCCTTGCGGCTCGGCTTTTTCATAGAGGCAAGCAAAGCCTGGCTGATAATTGACTGGGTAACTGATGGGATTTTCTTCGTTGACATAGTCGTGACGTTCAGGACCGGATACCTGGACGACAGCATGTTTCTTGTCACAGTGCCCAAGATGATACGGAACAAGTATCTGAGGTTCTGGTTCCTCATCGATCTTGTCAGCACAGTTCCCATCGATAAAATTGTCGAAGTATGGTTCACAGGAGATGGACTCAGGAGTCTGAAGATCATAAGGGTGATCAGGTTGGTCAGGTTGCTTAAGCTGGTCAAGCTGCTCAAGATCGACATGAGCGGAATAGAGGAGGTCATCGAAATCGACGCGACAGTCAAAAAGACGTTCAGCTTGTTTGGATTTTTGTTCGGTCTGGCACACTTTTTTGGCTGCTTCTGGAACATGAGCAGTCTGGTGAACGAGGGTGTGTACGATGGACTTGGGGGCAAGTACATATCCTCACTGTACTGGGCATTCACGACTATGACGACGGTCGGTTACGGAGACATCCTGGCTCTCGACGACATGGGGAGAGGATACGCAACTATTATGATGATCGTGGGCGCGACGCTCTTCTCTTACATCGTAGGAAGTGCAAGTAGTATCGTCACGAACGAAAAGGGCGGGGAGAGGAGGAAGAAAGATCGGATTGGGTCCGTCTACAATTATTGCGTGGAGAACGGGGTGAGCAAGCCCTTGGAGAACAGAATTAAGCGACACATCGATTATAACGTGAACCAGAGGTCCCCCTTCGACGAGCAGGGGATACTGGACTGCCTGCCGACGAATCTAAGGCACGAGGTGGTGATGTACGTCCGCGAAGAGGCCATCAAGAAGATTTGCATTTTCAATTCAACTGTTGAGCTAGATCGGTCGTACATCGCGTGCATATTGCAATATCTGGTTCCGGTAAGCTTCTTTCCCTGCGACAACATCTATCTACCTGACGAGGGGAGCAAGGGCTTGTATTTTGTCTTGAAGGGGAAGTGTGTTTACACTCGCTACAGCCCCAAACAGATGCAAATGATGAAGGATGCCAGCCAGAACCCTGCCTATGCGGACGGGATTGGGGAAAGCATGAGCCCCGAGCCCCGTGGTGCCCCTTTCCTCGAAGGGGACCTTTTTGGTTTCGATGCGGGGCGCGAGGAAGAGGCTTCATATAGTCCCAGCATGGAAAGCCGGGAGGCTTTTAAAGAGACGAAAGACAAACCGACGAAAGAACTGTTTCTGACCGACATGATTCTGACCGACATGAAACACTTTGGAGCAATGTGCCTAGAGATTTGCCAGCTCTATTATTTGAGCAACCAATCGCTCGCGTTCATCCTTTTCCGCCACCCCTTTATCGCCGAGATTCTTCTTCTGAATCTCAAGGCGGAGATTATCAAACTCACGGAACGTCGGCAGAGTGCCCAGGCTGCTCCCACCAGTTTGGCCGACGTTATAGTAAAGCCCGAAATCGTCGAGGAGCTAAAAAAGACCAATATGATATGGACGAACGAGAACAAGTACAACAACTTTGTGAGGAGGCACAGCACTGCTGGCCTGTCTGAGGTCATTCCTAACGAAGACGAAGATATAGATCTTGATAGCGAGGAGAAGAAGAGCGAAATTACCAAGCATCCCAGCTTCAATAAGGGGAGAAGGGGCAGTAGTGCGAGCACGGTCATTGTTGCGAATGCTCTACAAAATACCACCATCGGGGATACCTATTCCCCCAACTCAGTTTCTAAAAGCTTGCAGGTGGGCGTGGGCAGTGCTGGCACGCCAGGTAGCGCAATCACTGCAAACTTCCAGAGTTCAAAGAAGATAAGGTCGTTTGGAAGTGGTACAAGCGGCGGAAGCGCGCAGGGCGCGGAGGAGGGCCCAACAGGCGGAATCCACTTT
>ERZ651776.4748-NODE-4748-length-12273-cov-5.688340_pt1 | contig 12273 bp, 11 predicted proteins | sample MGYA00514761_ERZ651776 | MGnify/ENA metagenome assembly ERZ651776 | reverse complement strand
GCTAATACAGCTACTAAACCAGAACATATAAGAAGAGACGTAAATGTGACTGTAGAAGAGATAAAAATTGGCGCTGGCTTTAACATCAGCGATTGACGAATGTTTAAAAACCTAGTAAATTGTGATACACTCGCATTTTTACAAGCTTTGCGAACTTGCTTTCATCGTATAATATAAAGAGAAACTATGGGATTTTTAAAAAAAATATTCAAACCAGTATCAAAGGTATTAGATAAAGTAATACCTAATGAAATCAAACCAGCATTACCATACCTTGCTGCGTTTGCACCTATGTTTGGTCCTACTTCAGCTATGATGGGAAGTGGTATTATGCAAAGAGCTTTACTATCTGGTGGTTTAAATATTGGTTCACAGCTCGCACAAGAAGGTAATGAAGGTGATATTAATTTATTATCAGCGGGACTCGGAGCGTTGTCAGGTGCTATGACTGCACCAGGATTTAAATCTGGTTTAGAAAGATTTAGACCTACAAGCGCTAATGAAATGCTTTCTTATGGTGAATCTGCAGCTAATTTACAACCATCTAGTTTTTTAGATAAAGCAACCAATGTTGGAATAGATTATTTAGGTCAAGGTTCTGACTTTATGCAAGCACCTGGTTTAAAAAAATACGGAATACCAGCAGCACAAGGAACTATGGATAATATGTATGCACAAGCTAAAAGAGATCAAGACGCATACGATGATATGATGTCTGAAGATAGTGAGGGTGGATACACGGACGATGCATACAGAGCCGCGATTAGAAAATCTATGGAAGCATATGGTGCAAGCGAAGAAGAAATTTTAAGTGCAATAGAAGCAGCAGGATACAAGACTGGTGGTAGAGTAGGTTTAAGATTTGGTGGTATTGGTGCAGCAGTTGATCAAATAGACAATCAAGAAATGAAAGAAGCAGCACAGTTTGCGTCTATGTTAAATGATATGGATGTACCTATTGCAGATTTAGCAGAAGAATTTGAAATACAATTTAAAAGAAAACCTAATAGTCTAGAAGAATTAAAACTTTTTTATAAAGAAAGATATGATTACAAAGGTCCGGGTGACGTGAAGATGCAAGAAGAGATTAAAGAAAAAGTAGTTATGGGTGCTAAAGATGGTGGCCTAATGAATCTTGGTGGTAAAGAAATGGATTTAAGAAAAGGTGGCTTTGTGCCAATAGGTAAAAAAGAAAGAGCAGACGACGTTCCTGCAAGACTTTCTAAAAATGAATTTGTAATGACAGCAGATGCTGTTAGAGCAGCAGGTGGTGGCAGTGTTAACAAAGGTGCAAAGAGAATGTACGAAACAATGAATAAACTAGAAGCGAGAGCATAATGGCTGAAACAGTAACAATAAACAAACCAGCACCGATACTTACAGGCTCACTTACAGCCTTTTTAAATGAAGTAGATAAATTAGGTAAAGGCGCAGTCCCTACAGGTTTTTCCGGTATTGATACATCAGTTTATGATCCAAAGGTTGCACAACAAACAAAATTACAACTAGATGCAGCAAAAGCTGCAGGAGGTTTAGGTTCTTTAGTTGGAACTGGTTTAGATGCTAGTGGTGGAGTAGGACCACCAACAGAAGGTTCGATTGCTTCTTTTATGTCTCCTTACCAACAACAGGTAATGGATGCAAGTCTATCGGAATTTGACAGACAACAAACAATTGGTCAACTAGGATTAAGAGATCAAGCTATTCAAGCTGGTGCTTATGGTGGTGGACGTGAAGGCGTAATGCAAGCCGAATATATGAATCAAGGTGCAGTAAACAGAGCACAACTACAAGCACAATTATTAAATCAAGGGTTTCAACAAGCACAAGCAGCAAGAGCAGCGGATCTTCAAGCAAGACAAGGTCTAGGTCAATATCAATCTGCGCTAGGTCAACAACAACAAGCTGTAGAACAAGCAGGATATGATGCAACACAAATCGCAGCAAGAGAAGCAGAGTTCCAACCATTCACACAATTAGGATTGATTGGTCAACAACTTGCACAAATTCAACCAGGAGCATTTGCTACACAAACTGTAGGTTATGCACCACCAGCAGCTCCGGCTAGTCCTATGTCACAATTCCTAGGAGGTGCCGCAGGTATCGCAGGTATTGGTGGTAAACTAGGATTGTTCGGCTAATGAGTAAAATTTTAAGAAGACCAATGTTTAGAGGTGGACCTGTATCCAGTTATGGAAACGGTATTGCTACGGGACTCGCGGACGGCGGTAGAGTTGGTTATAATGTTGGTGGACCTATTTATCCAGCAGGATATTCAGCGGCTCCAGGCACAGGTATAACAGGTGCTGATATTAAAAATATGGCTGAAAAGAAAGTATTTACGTCAGGGTTTGGTAAAGACACTGCTCAATTAAACAGCACATTAAAAGATTTATATATGAACTACATACAATCACCTTTAGAAAAAGGTGGTAATAGATTTATAGATTATATGGCAGGTACTGAATTTGAAGATAAAGATTCTCCTTTCTTTGGCAATCAAAAAGATTTTAAAAGAATTTACGAAAGAGATGTATTACCTTTAGCAAGTGAAATGTCTGCAGAAATGATTCCTCAAATATCTTCTGAAGGTGAATATGAGGAAGCTTATATGACTCCTGAAGAAGTTAAATTAAGAAACGAACAAAGAAAAAAATCTTACATAGACAATCCTGTATATGATGCAAGAGAACAAGCTATTATGGACCAAGAAGGTCTTGATCAAGTTAAAGCAATCAACGATAGAAAAAGAAGAGAAGAAGAAGAAGCTAATAGAATAAGACCTGGTGGACAAGATGCATCTCAAGATGATTTTGAAATACCAGTAGGTGTTACAGAAGTAGAAGGAGAAGAAACAGTTGATGGTGGTGCAGTAGGTTATAAAGAATTAGCTGACAGTTATTTTGAAGCAATGAGTCAAGGATCTGATGAACGATTGGCTGAAAGATTAGCAGCAGCAGATGAAAGATCTGCAGAGAGATTAAAGAAAGCAAGAATCGGAGATCTTTCAGATTTAGGTTTAAATATCTTTGCTAAATCACAAAAACCAGGAGCGACTGTTGGAACTATGTTAGGTTCTGCGGCTGAAGATTTAATTGCTAAACCAAGCAGATCCGAAAAAGAAAGAGATAGAAAAGATATAAGAAGAGAAAGATTAGAAGATGCTGCAGCTAATAGAGAAGAAGGAAGATTCGATGCTGCTACTCAAATGGCATTTAAAGAATTAATGCAAGAAAAAGGTTTTGACTTTAAAGATTTACAATCAGAAAAATCAGTTAACGCTGCAATGGATAGATTAAAACTACAATTAGAAACTTCAGAGTCTATTGCAGAAAAAAGAATTATTGCACAAAGAATTAGAGATTTAGAATCATTTAGAAATAAAGAATTTTCACCAGGTATAACTGAAAAGAATACTAAATATTTATCAAGCCTAGAACCAGGAACTAAAGAACATAATATTGCTCTTAAACAATCTGGATATGCTAATAATATATTTAGACAAGCTGCTAACGCCGCTAATGATTTAGAAGGATTTGCTTATACGGTTGATGATGTACTTTCAGATGGTCCTATTTATTACAAAGATTGGGGTGGATTATGGAAAAATGATGGATCTCAAGAAGATGGAACTTATTTAATTGAAGAAACAAAAGAAATTTTACAAGTTAAAGACGGCGCAGAAGTATCTAGAAAAAAAATTCAAATGCAATAAGGAGGTTAAATGGGATTAATTCTTGATTTAGGAGCTCCAAAAGCTGAAGAACTACAACCAGCAGAAGAAAACAACGAGATAAGCACATTTAAATCAGCAATGGCTGGAATAGGTTCTGGTCTTTTTAAAATACCTGAAGGTTTTATATCTACAGGTGCAATGTTTTATGATTTATTTAACGACACCGATAAAGCTGCTGAAGTAGAAAAGTATTTTGCAGACATAAATCCTTTTGATGAAATGGCAGAAGCGACAGCTGCTGGTAGAATTACAGAACTAATTGTTAACATTGGTGTACCGGGTGGATTTGCAGCTAAAGCAGCATCCAGTATAGCTCGAGCAGGTATTGTTGCATCACAAAGTGGTAGATTAGTAAACCTTGGAACTAAAGCTGGTAAAGAAGCTGTTGAAGTTATTGGTAAAAAAGCAGCTACAAAAGTAGCACCTCAACTTACCAAGACAGGTAAAGCTCTTACCTTTGGATCAGGAGCACTAGGAGCTGGTGTTGCAGAAGGTATTTTTGTAGCCGATACAGAAGAAGCAGGAACGTTTGGAGATTTAATAGGAGGCTTTACAGAACTAGACAGAGGTTTAGAAGGTACAGATTATGATCCTGCAAGAGAATTATTAAATAGATTAAAGTTTGGAACTGAAGGTGCTTTGTTTGCTGGAGCTATTGGAGGTGCTGGTGTTGCAATTAAAAAATTAAGAAACACAGACAATGCAGGAAAAGTTGTTAATGGTAGATTTAATAATTGGTTAGACAAATGGGTTTCTCAACCATTTAGAGCTAGAGGTAAACAAACTAAAGAAGCATTTGAACAACAAAGAAAATTAGTAGGAGCTGAAGCTTCGGATCAAAATGTTACTGAAACAATTGTTAGAGAATTAGATGGACAGATAAGTAAACTGTTTCCATTTTTTAAAAGAGCTATTGGTGACAAAACTGTAGATGCTCAACGTAAATCACTTCTTCGACAAATGAATAAAGTTTTACTTTCTAGTGAAAGAAATGCAAATAAATTAGATCCTATTATTGAAACAACTACCGATGCTACTGGAGAGTTAATTGAAAAAGTTAGATTTGGTGGAATGAATACTCAAGCTATGAATGAGTTTACAGAACAGTTGGCTAAACTAGGAGCAAAAGCTGACGACATTGAAGCTATAAAATTAAACCTTGGAGTAATGAGATCTGGATGGGGTGATTTATTTTCTTCAATGGGTAGAAGATTAGATGCACAGGGAGCACAAGAATTTAGAACATTATTTGGAGATAAGGTTACTACGTGGTTAGACTCTACATACGACGTATTTAAAAATAGAAAATCTAAAATAGGTGAATTGTATACACCTACTGCTCAAGTAATGGAATCTGCTAAAGCATCTTTCAAACAATTATACAGAGATAATGTAGGAAAAGAATTATCGGATGCAGCAGCACAACAAGAAGTTTTAAAAGTTTATAACTCTGCAGGTCTTGAACAAGGATTTAAACTAAACTCTAAATCAGATCCTTACTTTCAAGTTCCTGACTTCTTTTTAGGAAAATCTGCAGCAGATGACGCGTTGAAAGTTAATGACAGTAGATTAGCAGAAATGACTGGAGTACAAAAACAAGTTATAGAAGATTTGTTTGGTAAAGGTAATGATGCTTTTCAAACTATTTTAAATGGTACTAATAAACTATCTGGTATTGTAAGACGTAACGAATACTTCGATAATCTTTTAAAAACTTCTAATGAATTAAGAGCTGCAGGTAAAACTCCTACGTTTGCTAACAGTAGAGATGAAGCAGCAAGATTATTTGGTGGAGTAGAAGGGGTGGACTGGAAAGCAATTACTCCTGTTCAAGCCACCAAAGCAGGGATAAAAGGTATAGAGCCGCTTGATCCTTTTCTTGATTACAAACAAACTTTAAAACCATTAAAAGGTGAACGTAAACCTTTATTAAGAGGGGAAGTAGATATGGAACTTCCTATTCATAACCCACTACAAACGAAGTATGCATTAGCAGGAACAGTAGATAGTATTGTAAAACCTATTGATGAAATGGCTGCAGGTAAAAGTCTTACTTCTCAAATTTATCAAAATTTAATTCTATATCCTAAAGCTACATCACAGATGGCTAAAACAATTTTATCTCCATTTACTCACGCAAGAAACTTTGTAAGTGCGGGAGCTTTTGCTATGGCCAATGGTATAATTCCTTTCTCGGACCCTCAAGCAGTTAAACAAGCGTTTAATGCTTTACAAGTTGCAGGACCAGGAACAAGAAAATCTAATGAGTTTTATCAAAAACTTTTAAGACTAGGTGTGGTTAACTCACAAGTACAACTTGGAGATCTACAAAACTTATTAAGAGATGTTAACTTTGGTGGTGTTACCGGTAAACTTGCATCTGCAGATAACCTAGCAAGTTATGGATTAAACAGATTACTTAAAGGTTTATCTAAAGTTAAAAAGTTTTCTGAAGATGCATACACAGCTGAAGATGACTTCTGGAAGATATTTTCTTTTTTAGGTGAATCTAAAAGATTAAAAAATGCATATAGATCTGCAGGTCTATCATTAGGTCAAGAGTTTACAGATATGGCTGGCAATACAGTAAGACTAACTGATGATTTAATAGAAGAACAAGCAGCAGATATTATTAGAAACAATATTCCTAACTACGCTTATGTTTCTGAATTTGTAAAAGGTTTAAGAAAGTTTCCGCTTGGAAACTTTGTATCTTTCCCGGCAGAAATAATGAGAACAAGCACTAACATTGTATCTAGATCACTAGATGAAATATTTTACACAACTACAATTAATGGTAAACAAGTTAATCCATTTAGAACTATTGGTCTTAAAAGATTAGGTGGTATGGCTTTTACAACAGCTGCCGTACCTACAGTGCTCGCGAGTGGTATGTCAGCGCTCTACAATGTAACACAAGATGAGCGTGCAGCGATGAGAAGATTTGTAGCGGACTGGTCTAAAAACTCTACATTAATTCCAATTAGAGATAAAGAAACTGGTAAATTAAAATATGTAGATTTCTCTCACGCTAATGCATATGATACAATTACAAGACCCATTCAAACTATATTAAACAGAGTACAAGCTGGAGAAACAAATAAAAATGGAATGATGGATGATTTCATTATGGGTATGATTGAATCTACAAAAGAATTAGGTTCACCATTCGTTAGTGAATCTATTTGGACTCAAGCGTTAATGGATGTAGCTCCTGTTCTAGGTAGAAATGGTAGAACTCCAGAAGGTTACAAAGTATGGAGTAATCAAGATCCTATAGGTACAAAAGTTTCTAAAGCAGTAGGACATTTAATTCAATCACAAGCACCTTTAAACTGGAAACAATTACAAAGAATTGGTTTATCTATGAAGCCTACTGATGACAAAGGCAGATTAGATAACAGAGGAAGACAGTATGAATTATCAAATGAGTTAATGGGAATCATAGGTGCAAGAGCAATTGAAATTGAACCTGAAAAATCTATGATTTATAAAACTGCAGATTACTTAAGGGGCGCTAGAGAATCTAAAGCTTTATTTTCAACTGTAGCTTTAAAGGGTGGAGAAGTAACTCCAACTGCATTAGTAGATGCCTACATTAATGCCAACAGAGCTTTGTTTAGTAATCAAAGAGAATTATTAAAAGATGTTCAAGCAGCTACAACATTAAAAGGAGATATGAAAAAAATTGGATCTTATGTTTCCGGCAAGATTGGTAAAAAAAATTATGGAGCTATTCGAAAAGAAATGTATGTTCCTTATGTGCCTTCTAAAAATGTATTTCGTAAATCAAGAGAAATAACAAGAGATATACAAGAAGTAGATCCGACTTATAGAGATCCATTAAGAGATATATTGCCTGTAATTGCTAACATTAGAAGACAATTATTTAGATATGATTTAAATGATATGTTCCCAGAATTAGAAAATCCTCTTAATCTTTCTTTAGGATCAGAAATATTAAACACTGTACAAACTCCTTTAATTAATTTAGGATTTTTAGGAGAAAATAACATTATAAAACCACCTATGACTATAGATCCTGTCACTGGACTAACTTCTACAGAAGAAGTATTATTAGATCCTATGGAAAAAATGTATAGAAAAAATCAAAGAAAAACTAACAAACCAGTATAATGGCAATAGAACCCAAAAATACGAGAGAACATATCATATCACTTTACGGACACGTGACCGGATTAAAAAAAGATATTTCACAGATTAAGAACAATCACTTGAAACATATCCACGAAGACGTAGAAAAATTGGGCGGTAAGATAGACAAGGTCTATTGGGTTCTTTTAGCTGCTGCGGGATCAGCGGCCATCTTTGCTTTGGAAAAAATCATTAACTAGGAGAAAATATGCAGTTGAGTCGTAACTTCAGTTTACAAGAGCTTATCAAATCAGACACAGCTATACGTAAAGGTATAGATAACAATCCTAATTCAGATCAAATTGAAAAATTAAAATTACTTTGTGAAAATATATTACAACCGGTCAGAGATCATTTCGGCAGAGTTAAGATTACCAGCGGATACCGTTCACCAGAATTATGTCAAGCAATCGGCAGCTCTGTAAATTCACAGCACGCCAAAGCCGAGGCCGCAGACTTCGAATGTGTTGGAGTTGACAATGCTGAACTTGCTGATTGGATTAATAGAGAGCTTTCCTATGATCAATTGATCGTCGAGTATTATACGCCAGGCGAACCTAACTCGGGATGGATACATTGTAGCTGGATCGCGGAACAACCAAGAGCTAGTTTTCTGTGGGCTTACAGATCTGAAGGTAAAACTAAATACAAACCTATTCTAGGTAAAGCAAAAGATTTAGTTTAATTACAAACACATCCGTAGAAATTACCACTACCATCATTCATTATATGTAGATTTAAAGTGTCTGCATAACCAGATAATTTTTCTCTTAATATATTACAAAGATCCATACAATCCACTTCACTAGTTAAAACTATTCCATCTAATATTTCTTTAGTAACTGGAATGAGTTGAAACAAACCATCATTTAAAATAATTAAATCCAATCTCTTAACTCCTCTCCCATAACTTCTGTTGCAATGTTAATCTTTTTTCTCAAAGCTTTTCTAATCTTTTCATCTACAGTTTTTGGTGCTATAAGATCGACATATGTTACCGCCTTCTTCTGCCCTATTCTATGCGCTCTGTCTTCTGACTGCAGTCTTTTTTCTAGGTCATATCCATTAGAATAGTAAACTACATTATTAGCTTCGGTTAATGTAATTCCATAACCACCGGTCTGTGGATTACCAACAAAGAATCTTGCATTTGATTCTGGGTCCTGGAATTTTACAATATTTTCTTGTCTTACATCAGCCTCAATAGCCCCATAGTATTGAACTATAGAGTCTTCTCCATACTTTTTAGATATAGCAGCTACGATTTGTTTAATATCATATACATAGTTAGCCCAGATAATTACTTTACCTTCTACCTCTTCAAGCAATTCAAGTAATGAATTGATACGATTGTTTTTAATTTCAGTAATAGTGTCATCATCATTCTTTAAATGACCACACGTGATTTGATGTAAACGCATTAGCTGCGTTAGTACGTGAGGCGCGGTTGCCATCTTACCTTTTAGAGAAGCGAGGGCCGCGGTTTTCATAGTAGAGTAGGCTTTGGTTTGTTCTTCTGTTAGTTCTACCTGTCTCTCTATGTATGTTTTAGCAGGCAAATCTAAACAATCTTCTTTTAAAACCCTATCTGAAAAAGGTTTTAATATTTTAGATAACTCATCGAGTCTTTGATAACCACCAACTAGCTGTACTCTACGACCACCAAAGTTTGCATTTTTCATAACTGCATATCTATTTCTAAATGAATAATAAGAAGTAAAGCCAAGTAACTCTTCATTTAAAAATTCACACTGTGTATATAAATCTAATGGTGATTTAGTTACTGGAGATCCAGTAAGAATTCTTTTGTACTTTGCTAACTTACCCAATAATAAAATTGATTTAGTTCTTTTTGCTGTAGGAGTTTTAATTGTAGTAGACTCATCTACAGTCATCAAAGTATTATGACATCTTAAAAACCTTGTGGCAAATTCAAGGCCTTTTTTTGTCGAGAATGCTTCTACATTCATTACAAGGATGTGAAGGTCTAGGTCTGGTTTAAATAATTGCTGATACTCTTTATCCTTTGTTTTAGATGTAGTCGCAGTCCATAGTATCGTTTTATGATCTATGTGGCTAGCTAAATGATTTGGTATCTCACCTGAATACCAGTTTCTATAAACACCTTTTGGTGCTATAATTAACGCCCCATTTATTTTACCCGTATCGTAAAGCATAGCCATATTATCAACTAACACTTTTGATTTACCTGTACCCATCTCCATAAAATATGCGTACTCTTCTTTGTCCCAAGACTTTTCCAACGCAGATAATTGATGTGCGTATGGTTTAGTTTTAAATTTATAATTTATCATTTTTTTCTTCTTTCTAGTTGACAATTATATAAATTACTGTATGAAGTCTGTCAAGTAAAAGAAATAAGAAATGAAAAATAAAATATTTGAATTATATAAACCAGATTCTTTAGCTAGTTTTTTAGAATTTTATAAAGCTAATCCTAAAGAAAAATTTGTTTATGTGATTCAACAACCACCACCTAATATAAATATATTAAGTGCGTCTGATTTTGGTTACCTTGTAATCTGCTTACCCAATAGGGACCAAGCTATTTTTTCTACTGCACCATACACGCAGAAAATGAAAAAAAATTTACAAGACTTTCGTAAGGAAGACTATTTACTTGCTGTAGGAGATCCTGTAATAATTGGTATCTCAACTGCAATAGTAAGTGAAGTGACTGCAGGTCAGTTCAATATGTTGAAGTGGGATAAACGTGAATATAGATACTATCCACTAGAAGTAGATATGTATCAGAAAGGATAACTATGAGTGAAGATGTGAGAGATATGATGTTAGAAGATTCAAAAGATCTTTTAGATAATGTTGAGGTAACAACTGTTGCTGATCAATGTGTAAAGTTAAAACAAAAAGAAGATGAGATTGCAAGTTTAGAAGAGCAACTCAAAAATAAAAAAGCAGAGGCTGATGATATCAGTTCTCGTGTGATACCAGAATTACTGGCAGAGCAAGGACTATCAGAAATTAAATTAGCTGATGGGTCTAAAGTTGCTGTCAAAAAAGAATTTAGGTGCACTCTTCCAAAAGATGAAGTGAAGAGAGAAGCAGCCTATCAATGGCTTCGAAACGAAAAGTTAGGAGATATTATTAAAAACAATATCTTTGTAACTTTTGGTAAAGGAGAAGATGACAAGGCGAAACGTTTGTTGGACCTTGCTGCAGAGAATGGATATGAGCCGCAACAGAAATCTGATGTAGCTTGGATGACATTAACTGCTCTATTCAGAGAGCGTATCGAGGCCGGTCTTGATATGCCCTCTGATGTTTTTAATACTTGGATTAAAGACAAAACTAAAATAACCCGGAAATAATGGAGAAACAATAATGAGTAATGAAGTAATGAAAAAAGACACTGGATCTATTGCCTTGTTTGGTGATGATGCAGCAAAAGGTTTTGAGAATATGACGCAAGAAGATATGGCGTTACCATTTGTCAGAATCTTGGGACAACTATCACCACAGGTAACTGAAGGTGATGCAAAGTATATAGAGGGTGCCAAACCAGGTATGATCTATAATACTGTTACCAGCGAGTTATACGATGGTAAAAAAGGTATCAAGATAATTCCTTGCTACTACAAAAAAGATTATCCAGAATGGTCGGATAGAGGGGATGGACCAGGTGCTCCGGTCGCAGTTCACCTACCGAACAGTCCGGTAATCGCAACAGGTAAGAGAGATGGATCTAAAATTAGATTACCTAATGGTAACTATTTAGAAGAGACAGCTTCTTACTATGTAATGATTGAGACAAAGTCTGGTGGTTATACACCTGCTTTGATCACAATGAAATCAACTCAATTAAACGTTAGTAAAAAATGGAATTCTATGATGAAAACCATACAAATTGCTGATGGTAAAGGGGGATTTGCTATACCTCCTATGCACGGAGTTGTTTATAATCTAGCATCTACCTTACAAAAGAACGACAAAGGTTCTTGGTATGGCTGGGTTGTAACGCAGGACAGAATTTTAGGACAAGAAGATAAGGCTTTGTACTTAAGTGCAAAAGACTTTTCTGGAAATGTATCTAAAGGGACCGTTCAAACAAAAGCTGATGTAGAAGAGAAAGTATCGGACTCAACTCCATACTAAATTAAATTAGGGGGATTGTGAGATCCCCCTTTACAAAGAAATGAGAAATGATAATGAGTAAATTCAAAAATATATTTCAAGGATTAGAGATCGCTTATGGACAATATCAACCAGGTGAGCGAGGAGAAAATGGAAAACAACAAGGCAAAGCTTTTATTGTACGTGGAACCGTCACAGATGAACTCTGGGACAGACACTTACGTGGAGAAGGAGCAGCCCTCGGAATCATACCTATTACAGAAAATAAT
>ERZ651776.4735-NODE-4735-length-12300-cov-122.710791_pt1 | contig 12300 bp, 16 predicted proteins | sample MGYA00514761_ERZ651776 | MGnify/ENA metagenome assembly ERZ651776 | reverse complement strand
AAAATTTAAGATAATTAGACACGAAGATAAAAGAAATGCTTTCACTCAAAAAATCCTTAGATATTTTAAAAAAGACTAATGCTCTTTTGGAGGGACATTTTGTGTTATCTTCAGGTTTGCATTCATCTAAATATATCCAATGTGCAAAACTTTTAAGTTTCCCAATATTGGCAGATAAAATTTGTAAATCGTTAGCAAATAAAATTAAAAAAAAATATAAAAAGATAGATTTAATTTTAGCTCCTGCAATGGGTGGTGTAATTATTGGTTATGAGATTGGTAAACTTTTAAAAATAGAAACAATTTTTTGTGAACGTGTGAATGGAAAATTTACTTTAAGAAGGGGATTTAATATAAAAAAAGGTACAAAAGTACTTATTATTGAAGATGTCATAACTACAGGAAAATCTAGTCTAGAGTGTGTAAAACTAATTAAAAAGGCTAATGCTAAACTTTTAGGATTTGCATCTATAATAGACAGATCAACAAAAAAATCTCTTAAAATTAAAACAGGAATTACGTCACATCTTAAAATTGAAGTTCCAACTTACTCTAAAAAACAATTACCTCAAGATTTGAAATCAATTCCTATTACCACTCCAGGAAGTAGATTTATTAAGTGAAAAGATTAGGCGTAAATATTGATCATATAGCAACAGTTAGAAATGCTAGGGGTGAAAATCATCCAGACCCATATTATGCTGCCTTACAAGTTGTAAAAATGGGTGCTGACTCAGTAACCATTCATTTAAGAGAAGATAGAAGACATATTAACGACTTAGATGCCAAAAAAATTTGTAAATCAAAAAAAGTTTTGGTCAATCTTGAAATTTCAATGAATGATAAAATTGTAAATAATGCTTTAAAGATTAAACCTGATTATGTTTGTATTGTTCCTGAAAATCGTAAAGAGGTAACTACAGAAGGGGGATTAAATTTAATTAAAAATAGAAAAAAATTAAAAAAAATAATTGAAAGATTTAAAAGAATAAAAATTCGTACTAGTTTGTTCATAAATCCATCTTTAAAAGATATTAAATTATCTAAACAGCTTAATGTTGATTGTGTTGAAATTCATACTGGAAAAATATCAAATTTAGTTAAGTCAAAAAAAAATTATATTAATGAATTAGCTAGAATAAAAAAATGTTCTAAATTAGCAAATAAACTAAATATTGAAGTACATGCTGGTCATGGACTTGATTATAAAACAACAAAAATATTAAACAAAATTAAAGAAATTGAAGAATTTAATATTGGTCATTTTATAATTGGAGAGTCCATATTTATTGGTTTATTAAATGTAATTAAGAACTTTAAAAAAATTATAAAAAATTAGGTATGAAAATTCTTGGCATTGGTGTTGATATAATTGAAAATAAAAGAATTAAAGAATCAATCAAAAATCATAATTTTAAAGATAGAATTTATAGTTCAAAAGAACTTAAGTTATCAACTTTATCAAAAAATAAAGTTGGTTTTTTTTCAAAAAGGTTTGTAGCAAAAGAAGCTTTCGCTAAAGCTTTAGGAACAGGATTTAGAAACAACTTAAATTTTAAAGATATAGAGATTATAAATGATAAATTAGGTAAACCCTGTTACGTAAAAACAAAAAAAATTACAGAAATTGTCAAAAAAAAATTTAAAGTTAAAAAATTTAATTGTTTTCTATCAATTTCTGATGAAAAAAAATATTCAACTGCATTCACTATAATTCAATCAATATGAAATTAGATAAAGATTTTTTTTCAGAGAACATAAAAACACTTTTTTATGCTCTTGTTATTGCGGTTATAATTAGATCCCTTTTAATACAACCTTTTTATATTCCATCTTCATCAATGGAACCTACATTACTTGTAGGAGATAGACTTTTTGTTACAAAATATTCTTATGGTTATAGTAAACACTCTTTTCCATTTAGCCCACCCATATTAAGTAATAGAATTTTATTTAAAGCTCCCAAGAGAGGGGATGTAATAGTTTTTAAAACACCAGCAGATAACAGAACAGATTATATTAAAAGATTAATAGGTATTCCAGGTGATAGAGTTCAGTTTATAGATGCCAATTTATATTTAAATAATAGTGAGGTAATGAAATCTAAAGTTAAAAATATAACAAAAATTAATTGTGGCAACAGAATAATAGATGTTTATAGATTTGAAGAAAAATTACCTAGTGGAAAAACATTTCATACAGTTTATTTAAAAGATTACACTTATCAAAATTCTGATGTATTTACTGTTCCAGATGATCATTATTTTTTTTTAGGTGATAACCGTGATTGTTCTAAAGATAGTAGATTTTTATCAAGCGTTGGTTATGTTCATAAAGATAATCTAGTCGGTAAAGCACAATTTATTTTTTTTTCATCTGATAAAAAAGTGGGAAGTATTTTTGCTTTTTGGAAATGGCACAAATCAATAAGATTTAATAGAACATTTGATCGAATTAATTAATGAAAATCAACTATCAAGATTTACAAAAAAAAATTAATGTTAAATTTAAAAATTTAGATCTTTTAATACAATCACTTACACATAAAAGTTTTGATACGAAGAAAAATTACGAAAAAATGGAGTTTTTAGGTGATAGGGTACTTGGGCTAGTAATAGCAAAAAAACTTTTAGAAACCTACCCAGATGAAAAAGAAGGAATACTTGATAAAAAATTTGCATCATTAGTTAATAAAAATACTTGTTTAGAGATTGCAAAAAAAATTAATTTAGAAAAATATATTTTAACCTTCAATCCTAATAATAAGAAAATTAAAATTGAAGATAAAATTATTTCTGACAGTTGTGAAGCTCTAATTGGAGCTATATATCTTGAAAAAGGTTTAGCATCAGCTGAAAAAGTAATTCTAGATCTCTGGAAAAACAATATTATAGATAGCATTATCACACAAATTGATGCAAAAACTAAATTACAAGAACTATCTCTAAAAAATTTTAAAAAACTTCCAATCTATAAACTTATTTCTAATACTGGGCCTCGTCACAAACCATCTTTTAAAGTTGGAGTTAAGCTTCCAAATACAAAGTATTTTTTTGGCTTGGGAAAATCTAAAAAAGATGCTGAACAAAATGCAGCAATTGAATGTTTAAAAAGTATAAAATAATTTTATGAATTGGATCGATGAAGGTTATTTAATTAGTAAAAATAGATATAGTGAAAATTCTTTAATAGCAGAAATATACACAAAAAATCGAGGAAAAGTTTCAGGAATAATTTTTGGTGGCACCTCTAAAAAGATAAAGAATTATTTACAAATAGGTAATAAATTACATGTAAATTATAATTCTAAAAGTGAGACTAGAATTGGATATTTTAAAATAGAAATTCTGAATGCCTACAGCCCTTTATATTTTGATCATAAACAAAAGTTATCTTGTATAACTTCTGCAACAAACTTGGTTAAAATTCTAACGGCTGACTCCCAAGCCAATATAAAAGTTTATCAAATTATTGAAAATCTTTTTTTAATTTTAAAAGATCAAGATTGGCTAAAAAAATATATTTTCTGGGAATTAGATTTATTAAAACTTCTTGGTTATGATCTTGAGCTAGAAAATCTTGTTGAAAAAGATACAGTTGAAAATAAAACAATATATTATGCAAGCTCTTCAAATGAAAAAAAGTTTGTTCCTAATTTTTTAATAGAAAAAGATTTGGAAGTTAATGATATAAAAATATTATTAAACGGTTTGAAATTAGTTGGAGATTATCTTGATAAAACAATTTTAAAACCAAATAATTTAAATTACCCAAATAGTAGATTGTTATTTATTAACTCTTTAAAGTAATTATTTTATAATTTTATCAATTCTATCAGCGTAGTAACTAACAATTGCATTAGCACCAGCTCTTTTAAATGCGACCAAGCTTTCAAAAACAGCATCTTCGTTAACTAATTTTTTTTGTATCGCATTTGATATTAAACTGTATTCACCTGAAACTTGATAAGCAAAGACTGGTATTTTAAACTTTTCTTTAATTGATTTAATTATATCTAAATAGGGCATTCCTGGTTTTACCATCACCATATCTGCGCCTTCTTTAATATCAAGTGCAACTTCTCTTAAAGCTTCGTCACTATTTCTAAAATCCATCTGATATGTTTTTTTATCACCTTTTAATGATCCTTTAGATCCGACAGCATCTCTAAAAGGACCATAGAAACTTGAAGCATATTTAGCAGCATAAGATAAAATTTGAACATTTTGGTAACCTGATTTATCTAATGCTTTTCTTATCTTTCCAATTCTTCCATCCATCATGTCTGATGGTGCCAGAACATCACAACCCATTTCAGCTTGTAATAAGGATTGATTAATTAAAACTTCTATTGTCTCATCATTTATAATTTGGTTTGATCTAATTAGTCCATCGTGACCATGTGATGTATAAGGATCTAAAGCTACATCACACATAATGCCTATTTGATCTTTATATCTTTTTTTAATTTCAATGATTGCTTTACAAACTAAGTTATTTTTGTTGAGCGACTCTGAGCCAATTTCATCTTTTAGACGATTTTTAGTTTTGGGGAAAAGAGCAACCATTGGTATGCCTTTATGGATCGCTTTATCAATAATTTGGGCCAATCTGTTAATTGTATACCTATAAACATTTGGCATAGATTTAATGGACTCTTTTTTATTTGAGCCATCAATAAGAAAAATAGGCAAAATAAAGTCACTTGGACTTAGTGTATTTTCCTGAATTAGCTTTCTTGACCAGTTAGACTTTCTATTGCGTCTTAATCTCAAGCTTGGATATTTTCCTGTAATCATGTTTAATTACTCTTTATTAATGCGACAAATGTATTATACAAATATATATTAAAATAAGTACAAAACAATTTCGATGACCATAAATAACACAAAAGTTGTAGATCTTAACATAAAAAAAGATGATAGGGTTTTGGATTTTAGTGACTTCCAAAAGCAAAATATTAAATTTGATATTAATAAATTACAAGAAGCCTATAATCAAATTGTTCAAATTAAAAAATTTGATGATGGTGGTGGCGTAACTCATTTTGGTGCTATTTCATTAACTCAAATACCTGGTGATCCAGACTCTATAAAAGGTAGTAAGGCAAGAGGTGTATATTGGACTAAACCTGATAAAACAGGAAAAGAAGTTTCAAGAGATGTTGAAATAGACGAAAGTGCTTATTCAGAATTTATTAAAGACTATGAAAATACATATTTTAAAGAAGTATATGATGTATTGTCCTCAAAATATAAATTAGGTCGTGTAAGAATTTTATTAAAAGAGCCTAGATCAACTCTAAGTTGGCACAGAGATCCAGAGCCAAGATTGCATGTACCAATAATTAGTAATCCTGGTTGTTTAATGGTGATCGATAATGTAGCAAAGCATATGCCAGCAGATGGATCTGTTTGGGTAACTAATAACACTAAATATCATAATGCATTTAATGGAGGTGAAGAAAACAGAATTCACTTAGTTGCTTGCGTACTAGATTACAAATTTAATTAATTTGAGAAAAATATTTATTTCATCAGACCATGCTGGGTTTAAATTAAAAGAAGCTATTAAAGTATATTTATCAAAAAAAAAATTAACATTTCAAGATTTGGGTCCTCACAATAATGATAGAGTTGACTACCCTGATTATGCTCACAAAGTAGCTAAAAGGGTAAAGATTAGTAAAAACAATATTGGCATTTTGGTCTGTGGCTCTGGTATGGGAATGAATATTGCGGCGAATAGACATAAGAATATACGTGCTGCACAATGTTTTAACTTAAAATCTACAAAATTATCAAGATTGCATAACGATGCAAATATCATTACATTAGGCTCAAGACTGTTAACTAAAAAAAATGCCTTAAGTTTTGTTGGTGTTTTTTTAAAAACTAAATTTGAAGGTGGAAGACATTCTACAAGAATTAAAAAAATTTAATTATGTCTAGTGAAAAAAATTATTTAAACGATAGTTATAAAAGTTTTTTTGAAGATAGTTTGTCTAAAAAAGACCCAGCACTTTACAAAGCAATTCAAGATGAGCTTTTAAGACAGCAACAACATATAGAGTTAATTGCTTCTGAAAATATAGTTTCTCAAGCAGTTTTAGAGGCACAAGGTTCAGTATTAACTAACAAATATGCTGAAGGTTATCCTGGTAAAAGATATTACAATGGATGCGAACATGTTGATGTAGCTGAAAATTTAGCCATAGAGAGATTGAAAAAATTATTTAATTGTAAATTTGCTAATGCACAACCTCATTCTGGTGCTCAGGCAAATGGAGCAGTATTTTTAGCTTTATTGAATCCTGGAGACACATTTATGGGAATGAGCTTGAATTCTGGGGGTCACATTACTCATGGATTAAAAATTTCAATGTCAGGAAAATGGTTTAATGCGATCGGGTATGATGTTGATAAAGAATCTGAACTTATCGATTATGATAATGTTGAAAAACTTGCCTTAGAACATAAACCAAAATTAATTATTGCTGGTGGTAGTGCTTATTCAAGAGTAATAGATTTTAAAAGATTTCGAGAGATAGCAGACAAAGTAGGTGCGTATTTAATGGTTGATATGGCTCATTTCTCAGGTTTGGTTGCTGGAAAAGGTTACCCAAATCCTTGTGATCATGCTCATGTAGTTACTTCAACAACACACAAAGTATTTAGAAGTGCAAGAGGTGGAATAATTCTAACCAATGAAGAAGAGCTTTCTAAAAAATTTAATACAGCTGTATTTCCTGGTTATCAGGGTGGACCTTTAATGCATATTATAGCAGCTAAGGCAGCTGGATTTCAAGAAGCATTACAACCAGAGTTTAAAGATTATATTAAATCAGTTTTAGCTAATGCAAAAATGCTAGCTGAGACATTAAAGAATAATGGTTTTAAGATTTATTCAGATGGAACTGATACTCATCTAATGCTAGTAGACCTAAGACCCTACAATGTTAAAGGAAATTTAGCAGCAGAAAGTTTATCTAGAGCAAATATTACTTGTAATAAAAATGGAATTCCTTTTGATACAGAAAAACCAATGATTACATCTGGCATTAGACTTGGTACTCAAGCAGCAACTACTAGAGGTTTTGGTTTAAATGAGTTTAAAAAAGTTGGTGAACTAATTACCAAGACTATCAAAGGATTATCTGAAAATCCAAATGATAATAGTAAAATTGAAAATGAGGTTAAAAATGAAGTTATTACTTTAACTTCATCATTTCCAATATATAAGAATTTATAAGAAATGATTTGTTCAATTTGCAAAAAAGGTGAAACTTCAGTTGTTGATTCTCGGCCGACAGAAGACGGTACAGCTATAAGAAGAAGAAGACTTTGTGTTTGTGGTGCTCGTTTTACAACATTTGAAAGAGTCCAATTTAGAGAAATAATGGTAGTTAAAAAAAATGGAAGAAAATCATCTTTTGATAGAGATAAGCTTTCAAAATCAATTTATATTGCTCTTAAAAAAAGACCTATAGATACTGAAACAGCAGAAAAATTTATTAGTAAAATATCAAGAGCTTTGGAAGAGCTTGGTCAAAGTGAAATTTCAACGAATACAATTGGAACAATGGTTATGGAAGGACTTAAAGAATTAGATCCAGTTGCATATGTTAGATTTGCCTCTGTTTATAGAAACTTTAGAGAAGAAAAAGATTTTGTGCAATTTGTGGACAAGCTTGATGTCTACAAAAAAAGATAAATTTTCCAAAAAAGATAAACTTTATATGGAGCTTGCTCTTGATTTAGCAAAATCTAGAGAGGGCCATACTGGTCCAAACCCATCTGTTGGATGTGTGGTTGTAAAAAATGATAAGATTATATCAATTGGACAAACATCTCCTAATGGAAGGCCTCACGCCGAATATAATGCAATTAATAATTGCCATGAAAATATGGAGGGATCAAAGATGTACGTTACTTTAGAACCTTGTTGTCATCATGGTAAAACATCACCTTGCACATCAGCAATTATTAAATCAAAAGTAGGTGAAGTCATCTACTCAATTAATGATATCGATAAAAGAGTAAATGGAAAATCAAAAAAAATTTTAAAGTCTAAAAAAATAATTGTTAAAACAGGTTTATTAAAAGAAAAAATTACAGAGTTTTATAATTCTTATTTTTACAACAAAAAAAATAAACTACCTTTTATTACAGGAAAGATTGCTATATCAAAAAATAATTTAATTTATAGCAAAGGTAATAAAAAAATAACAAACTCTTTATCAGATAATTTTACTCATTTATTAAGATACAAAAATGACTCAATTATGGTTTCTTGTAAAACACTTAATAAAGATAATTCTAAATTAAATTGCCGATTAAAAAGTTTAAAGAATTTTTCACCTAAGAGAATTATTTTAGATAGTAAATTAGATCTTAATACTAAAAGTTATCTATTTAAAACTGTCAAAAAAGATAACACAATTATTTTTTATAATGAAGCAAAGAAGTCCAAAATAAAAGAGTTTAAAAAAAACAAAATTACATTGATAAAATTAAGAATATCTAAAGATAAAAAATTAGATTTAAAGATTATCTTTAAAAAACTCTATGCTTTAGGGTCAAGAAATATTTTAATTGAAGGAGGAAATGAATTAACAACTTATCTTGTTAAAAAAAGATTGTTTAATAAGTTTTATTTATTTAAAAGCAAAAAGATATTGTCTAAAATGGTTGAATATAAAGAATTTACTGCTTTAAAAAATCTTAAGCAAAATTATAAAAAAAGATTAAATTTAAAATCAGATTTTGGCAAAGACTTAATAACTTTATATAAAAATTAATATGTTTAATGGAATTATATATAATCAAGGTAAAATATCGAAAATATCAAAAAGACCCAAAGGTATTAATATTTTTGTAAAAAGTAACTTTAAATTAAAAAAAAAAGATATTGGTTTATCGATTGCTTGTGATGGTGTTTGTTTAACTCTAATTTCATTTAAATCAAAATTAATGGAATTTTATCTTTCAAATGAAACTCTTGTCAGATCAAAATTCAAATTTTTAAAAACTAATGACATTATAAATCTTGAACTACCTTTAAAATATGGAACTAAAATTTCAGGGCATATATGTCAGGGCCACGTTGATACAGTTTCAAAAGTATTAAGTATTAAGATGATTGATAAATCTTATCTATTTGACTTTGAAATTTCCCCCAAAGAACGAAAAAATTTAATAGAAAAAGCTTCAATTTGTGTAAATGGTATTTCTCTTACAATATCTAAAGTTACAAAAAAAGGTTTCCAAATTTGGATTATACCCCACACTTATAATGAAACAAATCTATCAACGCTTAAGAAAAATGATCTTGTTAATATTGAGATAGATATCTTATCTAAATACGTTAGAAATTATTTTAATGACAAAAAATAATTTTGCTTCAATAGAAACTATTATCAATGTAGCTAAAAAGGGCGGCATGTTCATTCTTGTAGATGATGAAAAAAGAGAAAATGAGGGAGATTTGATTATTTCAACATCTAATTCAAATGCAAAAAATATTAATTTCATGGCTAAGTATGGGCGTGGTTTAATTTGTTTAGCCTTAGATACTCTTCAAGCTAAAAGATTAAATTTATCTTTAATGTCATCAAATAATCAATCACGAAATAAAACAGCTTTTACAATATCAATTGAAGCTAAAAAGGGTATTACCACTGGAATTTCTGCTAAAGATAGAGCTAAAACAATTAGTATTGCATCTAAAAAAAATGTGAAGAAAACAGATATTGTATCTCCAGGTCATGTATTTCCAATAATAGCTAAAGATGGTGGTGTTTTAGTTAGAGCAGGTCATACTGAAGCTTCAGTAGATATATCTAAATTAGCAAAAAAAAATAACTCAGCTGTAATTTGTGAAATTATGAATGAAGATGGTACAATGGCTAAAGGTCAAGATTTATTCAATTTTGCAAAAAGACATAAACTTAAGATTGGAAAAATTGAAGACCTTATCGCTTATAGGTTAAAAAAAGAAAAATTAATAAAATTAAAAAAACAAAGCTTTATCGAAGTTAAGAAACAAAAGTATAAGATAAGAATTTATGAAAATTTACTTGATGGTTCGGAACATTTTGCTTTAATAAAAGGAACTATTAAAAAAGGGGTTACTCCAAGAGTTAGGGTTATTTCATCTAATGTTGTTCAAAATTATTTAATAAACCAACAATTACCTAATTCATTTAATAAAACGCTTAATTATTTTAAAAAATTTAATAACTGTGTTCTTGTATTTATAAAAGATACTAATTTAAAATCAGTAACCCAAACATTAAAAGATTATAAAGATAAAGGTTTCTATAAAAAGGGAAAAGACAAATTAATTAGAAATTACGGTATTGGTGCTCAAATAATTAAAGATTTAAAAATTAAAAATATGACCTTAATTACAAAATCTCCTAAAAAAGTTATAGGATTGGATGGTTATGGTATAAGAATTACAAAACAAGAAATTATTTAATGAAAACAAAATACTTAATAGTTGTAGCAGATTACTACAAAGACATAGCCAAAGGCCTTCTTGATAGTGCTTTAAAGTTAATTCCAAAATCTAATTTGATTAAGATTATTCGTGTACCTGGTGTATTTGAAATACCAGTAACAATATCAAAAAATATAAAAAAATATGATGCCTTTTTAGCTCTTGGATGTGTTATTAAAGGTCAAACTCCTCATTTTGATTTCATATCACAAGCTTCTACCAACGCAATTATGGATATGTCTGTGCTTAATAAAAAACCCATTGGTAACGGTATCATAACTTGCCTTAATATGGGTCAGGCTAAAATGAGAAAAAAAAAGGGCGCAGAAGCAGCTAAAGCGGTAAATTCAGTTTTATCACAAAAATGAAAACTCATTTTAATCCAAAAAACAATCCTAGGGTTATTATAATTCAAAAACTATATGGAAAATTTTATAATGAAGATAATGATATAGAATTTCCAAAACACAGATTTAAAAAGTTTATTAAAGATATTGTTTTTGGAACCATAGAACGTAATGATCTTATTTTAGATGAGCTAAACAATAAACTTGGTGATGAATTTGTTTTAGATAATTTAGATAAAGTTTTTCAAACTATATTAAAAGCTGCAACATATGAATTTTTATATAAACCCAATATATCTATTAATATAATTATCAAAGAATACTTAAATTCTTCAAATTTTTTCTTAGAAGACTCACAAACTAAATATCTAAATGCTTTACTAGATAATGTTGGAAAAAAGTTAAGAACTTCAAATGCATGAATTTGATTTAATTAAGAAATATTTTTCAAAATTATCTAAATTAAATAAAGCTTCATTAGATTTAAATGATGATGTTTTTTTTGATAAAAAAAAATCCCTAGTTATTTCAATTGACACTTACAATGAAGGAGTTCATTTTATTGATTTTAAAAAACCTGATTTGGTAATTAAGAAGATTTTGAGATCCTCAATATCAGATTTAATATGCAAGGGTGTTTCTCCTAAATATTACTTTATATCAGGTAGTGGTGACAAAAAAACATTCACAAAAAAAAACTTATCTAAAATTTCAAAATCATTAAAACAAGAACAAAATAAATATAAAATTCTATTATGTGGAGGTGACACTACTTTTTCAAATAAATTAAGTTTTTCAATTACATCAGTTGGTTATTCAAAAAATATTGTCTATAGAAACAAAGTAAAGCTTAATGATGATATATATGTAACAGGCAATCTAGGTGATAGTTATGTTGGTTTGCAAATTTTACAAAATAAAATCAAAACAACAAAAAAACTTAAAAAATATTTTATAAAGAAATACTTTGAGCCTGAAATTCAAATAAAATTAACTAGAAAATTATTAAAATTTGCTAACTCATCAATAGATATATCGGATGGTTTAATTGATGATCTTAAAAAAATGATGAATAAACAAAAATTATCATACAAAATTTTAGAAGAAAAAATTCCAATATCTAACAATTTACTTAATTATCTTAAAAAGAATAATTTTAAAAAAACTGATTTTGTATCTAATGGTGATGATTATCAGATTTTATTTACAGCTAGTGCTGATAAATCTAGAATCATTTCAAGCACATCTAAGAATCTAGGTATTAAAATATCCAAAATAGGTAAAATTGGATTAAATAATAAAAAATCACTTATAATTAATCAAAAAGGTGAGCATTTACTCATTAAAAAACAAGGTTATAAGCATCAATTCTAAAAGTTAATTATTGTCTTTTTTAGCTTTTTTTGTATTGTCCGGGCTTAAAATTTAACAACCAACAACCTTAAGGTTT
>ERZ651776.4734-NODE-4734-length-12302-cov-3.123190_pt1 | contig 12302 bp, 11 predicted proteins | sample MGYA00514761_ERZ651776 | MGnify/ENA metagenome assembly ERZ651776 | reverse complement strand
GGCTGGCGGAAAACTCGCCGTGATGTCTACGGACAGCAATGCTGCGCCTGCGGCGGGCGGGTCCTCGTCCAAGGACGAGGGATCGTCGGCCGCTTCCGCGACCGCAGGCAAAGACGTCGAAAACGCCCCCAGCGCCAATAAGCTGATGGCAGAAAACAACCTGACAAACGTGCAAGGCACCGGCAAAGACGGCCGCGTCATGAAAGAAGACGTCCTAAAGGCGATGGCAGCCCCTGCGCCCGCCACAGTCCAGGCCGCCCCACCGCGAGCACCTGTTGCCGCAGATCAGGCAAGCCGTGAAGAGCGTGTGAAGATGACGCGCCTGCGCCAGACCATCGCACGCCGCCTCAAGGACAGCCAGAACACCGCAGCCATGCTGACCACCTACAACGAGGTCGACATGACCGAAGTCATGTCATTGCGCAACGAATACAAAGACCTGTTCCTGAAAAAGCACGGCGTAAAGCTCGGCTTCATGTCCTTCTTCACAAAGGCCTGTATCCACGCCCTGAAAGAAGTGCCCGAAGTGAACGCCGAAATCGATGGCACCGATGTGGTCTACAAAAACTACGTCAACATGGGCATCGCCGCTGGCACGCCCACGGGCCTTGTGGTTCCGGTTCTGCGCGACACGGACCAGATGTCCTTTGCGGGCATTGAAAAGGCCATCGCTGAAATGGGCGCAAAGGCGCGTGACGGCAAACTCTCTATGGCAGAAATGCAGGGCGGCACGTTCACGATTTCAAACGGCGGCGTCTACGGCTCGCTGATGTCTTCTCCGATCCTGAACCCGCCACAGTCCGGCATCCTCGGCATGCACAAAATCCAGGACCGCCCGATGGCCATCAACGGAGAAGTCGTGATCCGTCCGATGATGTACCTCGCCCTGTCCTACGATCACCGCATTGTCGACGGCAAAGGCGCGGTCACGTTCCTCGTTCGGGTGAAAGAAGCGCTTGAGGATCCACGCCGGTTGTTGATGGACCTCTAGTCATGCCCACCAAGGATCGGATTGACGCGATCTATCGCCGAAAGACGGAAAAGCGGCTTGAGAATGAAGACCCAAACGAGGTTCTTCTGAGCGAGCAGCACAAGCTTCGGCTTCAGATCCAGACTGCGCTTATTGCGCAGGTCGGTCCGGTTTTGGATGTCAGCGACGAAAACGCCCAATACGCCCCTTGTGAATCGAGCATTCGTGCGGACGCAAAGGGAACGGTGTTTGCCTTTGGCGGTATGGCAGCGGGGTTCGCCATCCCCTTGAAAGAATTCTTTGGTCAAATCCAGAGCCAGCCGTTCAACGTCCTCTACTTCAAGGACTTCTTACAGGCATGGTATCAAGGCGGGCTGTTGGGCGTGACAACGGATCGGGCGGGCACGGTCGATTTTATCGCCGCGCAGTTCTCCCAATTGCCGCGGCCGTGGATTTTTACCGGAAATTCCGCTGGCGGGCACGCCGCCCTGTTTTTCGGGCATCGCCTGGGCGCCGACAAAATCTGCGCCTTCGGGCCACAAACCTACGTGGACCGGCCCGTTTTCGAGTATTATCGAAGCGCCGCGAATGCCAAATTCGACTATAGCTTCAATCCGTCAGACAATGATCTGATCGACTTGCTTGGGACGCAAACCCCGCTCGCCGCCGCCCATGTTTATTACGGCGGGAAAAACAAACTCGACACCTATCACGCAGAACGGGTCGCGCATCTGTCCGGTGTCACTCTGTTTTGTGAAGAAGACGCAAGCCACGCCGTGGCACGTAAACTCAAACGCGAAGACCGTCTCATCAACGCCATTCTGGCTCCGGTATAAGGCCTAGCATCCCGTGTCCCTCGAACTCACCATCCTCGCCCTCGCAGGCCTGCTGCAAGCCATCCAATTCGCCATTATGGCGATCCCCGCGAACCTTGAACTCGGCGTCGGCAAAACCGCCTCTCCACGTGATCCGGAACGGATGGGCGGTAAAACAATCCTCGAACAGCTCTCCACCAAAACCGGGCGCCTCGCGCGCGCCATGAACAACCACTTCGAGGCGCTGATCCTGTTCACTCTCGCCGTCGCGGTGGTCGAACTCTCCGGCCAGAACACGCGCTTCACCGCCACCTGCGCCACCGCCTACCTCATCGCCCGCGTCCTCTACATCCCCGCCTACTACTTTGGCTGGACACCTTGGCGGTCCTACATCTGGTTTGTTGGCTTTGGCGCAACCGTCGCTATGATCGTCTCAACCCTGATCTAATCCCTTACCGGACCCATACGGTTTCCATACGCAATCCATACGCTTTCCATACGGCAAAAATCGAAGGAAAATCTTCATGTCAGCTTACGACGTCATCATCATCGGCTCCGGCCCCGGCGGCTACGTTTGTGCGATCCGTTGCGCGCAACTGGGCCTGAAAACCGCCATCGTTGAGGGGCGCGACACGCTCGGCGGCACCTGCCTGAACGTCGGCTGTATCCCGTCCAAGGCACTGCTGCATGCGACGCATATGCTGCACGAAGCCGAACACAACTTCGCCGCCATGGGGCTGAAGGGAAAAACCCAGTCCGTCGATTGGAAGCAGATGCAGGCCTATAAGGACGACGTCATCGCCCAGAATACCAAAGGCGTTGAATTCCTGATGAAAAAGAACAAGGTCGACTGGCTAAAAGGCTGGGGGTCTATCCCCGAAGCCGGCAAGGTCAAAGTCGGCGACGAGGTACATGACGCCAAGAACATCATCATCGCGTCCGGCTCCGAAGTGTCCTCTCTCCCCGGCGTTGAAATCGACGAGAAAACTGTCGTCAGCAGCACCGGCGCGCTGGAGCTGGGCAAAATCCCGAAGACCCTTGTGGTCATCGGTGCAGGCGTGATCGGGCTGGAACTCGGCTCGGTTTACAAACGCCTCGGCTCTGATGTGACCGTCATCGAATTCCTTGATGCCGTCACCCCCGGCATGGACGGCGAAGTGCAGCGACAGTTCCAGAAAATGCTGACCAAACAGGGCCTTAACTTCATCATGGGGGCCGCCGTTCAAGGCGTTGAAACCAAGAATAACAAGGCCACCGTCACCTACAAACTGCGCAAGGACGACAGCGAAGCGACGATCGACGCCGACACTGTCCTCGTCGCCACAGGCCGCCGTCCATACGTCGACGGGCTGGGGCTTGAGGCACTGGGCATTGAACGTTCCGAGCGTGGCCAGATCAAGACTGACGGCCATTACAAGACCAACGTGGCGGGCATCTATGCCATCGGCGATTGCATCGACGGTCCCATGTTGGCCCACAAGGCCGAGGACGAGGGCATGGCCTGTGCCGAAGGCCTCGCAGGACAGAAACCACATGTTAATTATGGTGTGATACCTGGTGTGATCTACACACACCCAGAGGTCGCGAATGTTGGTGCCACCGAAGAACAACTCAAAAAAGACGGGCGCGAGTATAAGGTCGGGAAATTTAGCTTTATGGGCAATGGCCGCGCAAAAGCGAACTTTGCCGGTGACGGTTTCGTCAAAATCCTCGCGGATAAGGCGACAGACCGCATATTGGGTGCCCATATCATCGGCCCGATGGCCGGTGATCTGATCCACGAGATTTGCGTGGCGATGGAATTTGGCGCCGCAGCCGAAGATCTGGCCCGTACCTGCCACGCCCACCCGACCTATTCGGAGGCCGTGCGTGAGGCCGCATTGGCCTGTGGCGATGGCGCAATCCACGCCTGAGCACATTAACACTTTGTTAACTCCAGAGACGGGCGGCACCAGAAATGGCCCGCCCGTTGACAATCCTGCGCCTTATCCATGCCCCATCTCATGGTTTACCTTTGGTCAAGTTTTGCCAGAAAGGTATGTTAGATGCGCAAGTTATTCACAATGATCGCCCTCTCCTTCGGGCTGACGGCCGCCGCGACAACGGCAGATGCCTACATCAGCTACGGTGAGGACTTGCGCTTTGTCGCAGAGACGAACGTGCCGAACGCGAATGGCGTCGGTAAAGTTGCGCTATGCCATCTGGTTGATTTCGCAAGCCTTGTCTCCCTCCCCGTCTACACGTCGGTAAACAGTTATGTGCTTTCATCAGATCAATGTACCGGCGCTAACTACAGCGAACTTTCTTTGGACAACTTCGCGGTGATGCAGACCGCGGGTCTGATCCCCGCGGACATTCCCGCCATTGCGAAGGCCGACCTGCAATCCCTCATCATGGGCAACGCCCTTTTGATTCTGGGCGTCGTCGCTGTGATCTTCAAACTCCTGTTCAGCGCCCTGAACCGTGGTGGGGCCTCTCGCAAAGCCAAAGCGCCTGACGCCCTCGCGATCCATTCCCTGGTCGCGATGAGTCAGGTTGCCATCGCTGACGGCAAAATCGATGCCGCTGAAATCCGGCACATTGCGCAAATCCTGACCCGTCTGACGGGGCGGGCGTATGATCCCGAACAGGTGACAGAGCTGCTGAACCGCCTGAACCCGTCTGCGTCCGATCTGGAGCAAGTGGGGCAGGATCTGTCCGAAAAGGACCGTCAGATTGTACTGGAGGCCGCATTGAACATCGCCGTTGCTGACGGCGAAATCCACGCCAACGAATATGCGGTGGTGTCTGATTTGGCCCAACATATGCGCATCGGTGCCGATCAGTTCCGCAGCGCGATGGCCCGAATTTCGGCCCATTTGCAAACAATGAACCCCGCCTAAACCTTGAGCATCCGCAAGCCTTGGGTCGCATCTGAACGCACAGCCAACTTTAGGCTCGCCTCGTCTCCTGCCTTGAGCGCCGCAAGAATAATTCGATGGTTTCGAGGCGGCTCCGTGCGGCGTAACTGGCCGTAAAGCTTGGACATTGTCGGGCCGAGTTGTAGCCAAATGGTTTCCGCCATGGCCAGCATCGCGGGCGCTTGGGCGCGTAAATACAGGGTGCGGTGGAACTCCAGATTAAGCCGGATATAGCCCGGCGCATCTTGCCGCGCGATCATGCCGCTGACGCGGGTGTTGATTTCCTCCAGACGTTCGATCAACGCCATGTGTGCCCGTGGCAGCGCCCGCGCCGCCAGTTCAGGCTCCAGCAGGGCACGCAAAGCAGCCAGTTCCTCGATCCGTTCATTGGAAAGTTCCGGTGTCGACACCCGGCCGGAGGATGACAAAAAAAGCGCGCCCTCTGCCACCAACCGTCGTGCCGCTTCGCGGGCGGGGGTCATGGAAACGCCGAATTCCTTGCCGATCCCGCGCAACGTGAACGCCTGACCGGGGTCAATTTCGCCGTGCATAATGCGGGCCCGCAACGTGCGGTATACGCGATCGTGGGCGGCACCAGTGGGTTCCGTGGCTTTGGAGTGGATCAACATGGGCTATTTGTGATCACATCACCGCCCCGCGTCAATCGAAACGCACACGGTGCAACGCATTGCCATGGGTGCGCAACCATCTGCGGCACGCCTTATGATCCGGAAAGAGCCGATCGACGGCGGCCCAGAACCGCTCGGAATGGTCCATGTGTTGCAAATGCGCGACCTCGTGGGCAGCCACGTAGTTCAACACCGCAGGCGGGGCCATGACCAACCGCCACGAATACATCAAATCACCCGCAGACGAACACGACCCCCATCGAGACCGTGTGTCGCGCAGACTGATCCGCCCATAGGGTCGCCCCAGCGCTGCCGAATACCGATCTGACGCCTCAGCCAAAGCATCCCGCGCCTGCAATTTCAGGAACGCAGCGACCCGCTTGCCGACCATCGCAGGCGCATCCGGCAGCACCAGCACGCCGTCAACCAGTCGTGCCCGTTTGACGTCCCCTGCCTTTAGCGGCAGGTTTTCACCGCGAAACAATACCGTACCGCCCAAGGCGACCTGCTCCTCAGGCCCGATTCGGTCCAGATGCCCCCGCAGCCAGTCCTCGCGCTCACGCAGGAACGCCATCCCCTCTCTCTCGCTGACCCGTTTGGGCAACGTCAGCGTCGCACGCCCGTCCAGTTGCGAAATCCGGAGCGACAACCGTTTGGCTTGCGCAGAACGTCGCAGCAGAACCTCTACTGGGGGGTTGCCATTGAGGATCAAACGTCCCATATCCGCCTTTCATATTTACACGCGCCAAATGCCTTTGACACGACTGTGTCCTTATGGCAGTTGGCGTTGATCCGGCCAAGTGGCCGCGCTGTCCAAAGGATGAAGAAATGCCAAAGGAAGAGTGGGGCACAAAGCGCCTCTGCCCGGAAACCGGAAAACGGTTCTACGACCTGAACGCGGATCCGATTGTCAGCCCCTACACGGGTGAAATCGTTGTTGTCGAAACCGGCAAGACACGCACAATGCAGGCCGACGCCGCCGACGCCCAGTCCAAGAAGGACGAAGCAGAAGCAGAAGACGACGATCTCGTGCTTGATGATGACGATGATGATGAAGACGTGGATCTGGGCGATGACGTTCTGGAAGATGACGACGATGACGATGTGTCATTGGACGAAATCGCCGACGTCGCTGCACCGGACGACGATTCCTGATATTTCGGGGTTTCAGGGCGCGATTATCTCTTGATCTCGCCCGCCCTGCTGTTTAGGCAGCACCCTGTCGACACAGATGCGCGGGCATCAAAGACCAGTCGTCGACACCCTATGGTTAGGGGCATTAGCTCAGCTGGGAGAGCGCCTGCATGGCATGCAGGAGGTCAGCGGTTCGATCCCGCTATGCTCCACCAAAACTTCCAATTCACAGTTTGAAGTTTGCCATGCGAGGTAGCGAATTGTTCTTCACAGGCTGCACTCGCTCTCGGCTGTAGGGTCTCGCCGACCAAACACCCTGCCGTTCCCGAGAACTCCTGTCCCGCACCGTAGTTAACATGGCTTCTCGACCGGTGATCGCGCAGACTAAATCGCAGATTCTGCGTTTTGGGCGTCGATCATCCTGCCGGTGGGGGAGTATTCCGAAGTTTTCAAACCAATTCATTTGAGAACTTAGATGGGCGACTGTGATGTTTGCCACCAGTCTTGCCACCGCCACCTACGCGGCACCGGACGGCGCCATTGTCGCCGCGTCAAGTCAGGCCGTTCCCGGCACTGCCACTGAAACCGGATTGACCCCGCCGGATATCGATCTGCGCATCGTCATCCAGACAACAGCAATGCCGCCGCGCACAGACTCAGCGTATTGCGCGGGTGGTGGATTGCCTGTGGTAATTGAGGACGCGAACGGATCAACAGGACAGGCGGTCACCCTGCCGGGGCCCCACGTGATCGGGCGTCAAAATATGGACGTTTCCGGCGATCCCGAGTTGCGGATCATCACCATCGCGGACGCCGGATGAAAAGGCGAGATCGGCATCACCAGCTCGCCCTCCTTTGACTTATGGTCCTTTTGGCTGCTGGATTTCTACCGTCCTGCACGCGGACTGTTGCTGGATGCGCCGTGGGCGTTTGCACGTGGTGACCACGAGGTGTGCTTCATGTACGGAACCGGATGGTTCTACCTGATGGAAACAAACACAAGCACCGCCTGCACCAGCGAGGGAAACACCACATCCGGAGACTTCATATTCCCACAACAATATGTTGCCGGACATGGCGGTGCGCGCATTGATCATGACGGATTGGGCGCGTCGCCTTGCGGGTATGACGGGTTCGACATCGGCGGCACGGCGAACAACGCCGTGGTCTGACCGCTGGACACGCACGGCTATGTCATTTGGGACCGCTCTGCCGCGACGGTTGCAACGTCTGCCGGCTGGGTCGCGACGCCCCTTAACGCCGATGGCAGCAAAATTAGGTTGCCGCCTGTTCCGCCCCGCATGTCCGACTGTCGCTAGGGTCAGGTTCCATTGACTGATTGCGGCGCACCTGGCGCGTTTGCGGCTCCGCTCTCCATAAAGCCGGGATCACTCGCCTTTTGGCAACGCATCGAAATCGCTGGCATCGTGGCGTTCGCGCAGCCGCTCATGGGGTTCACCATACCGCTGGTTGACCATACGCCCGCGAATGTAGGCAGGGCGCGACATCACATCATCCGCCCAACGGTTCACGTGCTCATAGCTGGTCACATCAAGAAATTCCGCCGCGTCGTAAAGCTGCCCTTTGGCCAGCGCCCCGTACCACGGCGCTGTTGCAATATCGGCGATCGTGTACTCATTGCCCGCAAGATAACGGTTCTCTTCCAATTGTTTGTCCAACACGTCCAACTGGCGCTTTGCCTCCATCGCGAACCGGCTGATCGGATATTCAAATTTCTCCGGTGCATAAGCGTAGAAATGGCCGAATCCACCGCCCAGATAAGGCGCAGACCCCTGAAGCCAGAACAGCCAGTTCAACGTCTCGGTCCGGGCTTCGATGTCGCGGGGCAGGAAGGCGCGGAATTTTTCGGCGAGGTACAAAAGGATCGCACCGGATTCAAACACCCGCACGCCGGTAGATTTATCAAACATCGCCGGAATTTTGGAATTCGGGTTCAGGTCCACAAAGCCGCTGGAAAACTGGTCGCCTTCGCCGATGTCGATGAACCAAGCGTCGTAATCCGCGCTGTATCCGGCCGCCAAAAGCTCCTCCAGCATCACGGTGATCTTCACGCCGTTCGGTGTTGCCAGAGAGTGCAGCTGCAACGGGTGTTTCCCGACCGGAAGATCCTTGTCGTGGGTCGGACCGGAAATGGGGCGATTGGTGCTTGCCCATTTGCCGCCGTTTTCAGAATCCCAAGTCCAGACTTTAGGGGGCGTGTAGGTCATTTCGATATCCTTGATGCTTCGCAGGCCAAGCTAAGGCTCCGCGCGGCGGGTGCAATGGCTGGGACGCATTTTGCGATCAAATAGTTTTGTACAAACCCTTCGATCTGGCGAAATGGTCACAACGCTTGCGTCTGGCTTCGCGTGGCTTCAAGGTTCTGGTGAAACCGGATTTGGGGGTGTCATGGCAAAGACTGCGCGACTTGGTGTTGATATCGGCGGCACGTTTACAGACGTGGTCCTAGAGGTCGGCAAGAGTAGCTTTTCTGCCAAGGTCCTGACGACCTATGCCGCCCCCGAAGACGCCATCATCGATGGGTTGCATCAGGTCTGCGCCAAGGCGGACATTGCCCCGTCCGACATCAGCCAGATCATTCACGGGACGACGTTGGCGACCAATGCACTGATCGAACGGCGCGGTGCCAAGACGGCGCTTATCACCACCGAGGGCTTCCGTGATGTCATTGAAATGCGAACGGAATCCCGGTTTGAACAATACGATCTGAACCTGAACTTGCCCGAACCGCTTTTGCCTCGTCAGATGCGTTACACGGTGCCGGGCCGAATGGATGCGTCTGGCGCGGAACTGCTGCCGCTGACCCGCGCCGACATCGAACCCGTCGTCGAAAAACTTGCGACGGCGGGCTATGAAAGCGTCGCGATCGGGCTGATACACAGCTACCTGAACCCAGCGCACGAACGGCTTGTCGCAGAGGTGGTCGCTGACATGATGCCAAAGGCAATGGTGTCCCTGTCCTGCGAAGTGTCGCCGCAAATGCGCGAGTACGAGCGTTTCAACACCGTCGTCGCCAACGCCTACATCAAACCCCTGATGAAAAGTTATCTCAGCCGTCTGGAACGGCGTTTGCAGGGCGAAGGCGTCACCTGCAAAATCTTCCTGATGCATTCTGGTGGTGGCATAATTTCAATCGCAAGCGCGGCAGATTTCCCTGTGCGGCTGGTCGAATCCGGCCCCGCAGGCGGCGCGGTTTTTGCGGCCAATATCGCCGCGAAATACGGGCTGGATAAGGTGCTGAGTTTTGACATGGGCGGCACCACTGCCAAGATTTGTCTGATCAAGAACCAGACCCCGAAAACCGCCCGCGTGTTCGAGGTCGCCCGCACCTATCGGTTCAAAAAGGGCAGCGGTATGCCAATTTCGATCCCCGTGATCGATATGGTTGAAATCGGCGCGGGCGGTGGTTCTCTCGCTCATGTGGACGCTATGCGTCAAATCCGTGTTGGTCCTGAAAGTGCAGGCAGCGAACCCGGTCCTGCGTGTTATGGACGTGGCGGGATGCGGCCTGCGGTAACGGACGCTGATCTGTTGCTTGGTAAACTGGACGGGAAAAATTTCGCCGGCGGCTCGATGACCCTTGATAGGCAGGCGTCCGAGGCCGCGTTGAAAGCGGTCTTGGGCGAACCTTTGGGCCTTGATGCCCGCACGGCGGCCTTTGGTCTGGCAGAGGTCGTGGATGAAAACATGGCCAACGCCGCGCGGGTCCATGCGGTCGAAAACGGCGAGGATCTGGCCGATTACACAATGATCGCATTCGGGGGCGCTGCGCCGTTGCACGCGGCACGCCTGTGCGAAAAGCTCGGGATTGATCGCGCGCTGGTGCCCCAAGGCGCGGGCGTTGGGTCCGCCATCGGGTTCCTGCGCGCGCCGTCGTCGTTTGAGGCAACGCGCTCTGTCTACATGAAACTATCCGCCTTTGCGCCCGACACGATCAGGGCACTGCTGGCTGAATTGCGGGCCGAAGCCACCAGTTTCGTGCGCGACTGCGACCCTGACAGCGACATCCTGTCCGAGTTCAAAGCCTACATGCGTTACACGGGTCAAGGTTGGGAAATTCCGATCATGCTGACGCAGGAACAGGCGATGACCCCCGACGTCGACACGTTCCAAACCTTGTTCGAGGAAGAGTACGCCAAACTGTTCGGCCGCACCGTCGAAGGGCTGGACATCGAAATAACCGTCTGGTCGGTCAACGCGACAACCCCGTCGCAACTCGTTGAACGGGCCGTCGAAACAGACGGTGACGAGGTCGCTGTGATCGACGGGAAGTGTAGTTTCTTCGATGCCGCAGAAGGCAGTTTTGTCCATGGTTATCGCTACAAACGGGGGCCCTACTTCAAGGCCGGTTCCTATATCGACTTCCCCGCCATGATCGTCGAAGACGAAACCACAGTCATCGTTCCCGTCAGCCGCCGCGCAGTCTGCCAGCCTGATGGCTGCATCATTTTGACCACCAAACAGGAGGGCACAGAATGACCAAAGCCCCCACGTCCGTCGCCTATCAGGTGATGTGGAACCGCCTGATTTCCGTCGTCGAAGAACAGGCACAGGCCCTCGTGCGCACCGCGTTTTCCACCTCGGTCCGCGAGGCCGGGGATTTGTCCGCCGGTGTCTACGACGTCGCGGGTCAAATGCTGGCGCAGGCCGTCACTGGCACACCGGGCCATGTGAACGCCATGGCCGACGCTGTCGCGCATTTCATCCGCCGCATCGGGCGCGATAACATTTATGAGGGCGACGTCTATATCACCAACGACCCGTGGGAGGGGACGGGACATCTGCACGATATCACCATGGTAACGCCGTCCTTTCATGGTGGTGCGCTGGTCGGTTTTTTCGCCTGCACCGCCCATGTGGTGGACATTGGCGGGCGGGGCCTAGGGGCTGATGGGGCCAGCGTCTATGAGGAAGGCATCCACATCCCGATCCTGAAATTCACAGAGCGCGGGGTGGTCGATGAGACCATGGTCGCGATGCTGCGCAGCAACGTGCGCGAGCCGGACCAGCTGATCGGGGATATCTACGCGCTCGCCAGTTGCAACGAGATCGGACATCGCCGTCTGATAGAGATGATGGGAGAATTTGCGCTGGATGATCTGTCCGGCATCGCGGCATTCATCCTCGACAACTCGCGCCGTGCGACGCTGGACCGCATCAACGCCCTGCCCCGTCGTTCGGCGGACGGCGAAATGGTGATCGACGGGTTTGATAAACCCATCACGTTGAAAGTGCGGGTGAGCATCGAACAGGATCGCATTCTATCGGATTTCGAAGGCACGTCTGGCCTTGATAAACATGGCATTAACGTACCTCTGGTCTATACAAAGGCCTACGCCTGTTACGCCCTGAAATGTGCCATCGCACCGGAAATACCCAACAATGCCGCGTCCTTGGCGCCGTTTGAAATCGCCGCGCCCGTGGACAGTATCGTCAACGCGGTGCACCCGGCGCCCGTCGCATTGCGCCACATCATCGGGCATTTCGTGCCGGACACGGTGTATGACGCGCTTGATAAAATCTTGCCTGATCTGGTGCCCGCTGAGGGCGCGGGGTGCCTGTGCAATTTCCAGGTTTCATTGCGCCCACGTACAGATGCCCCCGCACCGCCGGATGCCGTGCGCTCAGAGGTTCTGACATTCAATTCCGGCGGCGCTGGGGCGCGGCCATTGCATGACGGGTTGAACGCGACGGCATTCCCGTCTGGTGTGATGACCATGCCGGTTGAGGCCACGGAACATGCAGGCCCCGTCATCATCTGGCGAAAGGAGCTGCGCCCGGATTCCGGTGGCGCAGGCAAACAGCGGGGCGGGCTGGGGCAATTCATGGATGT
>ERZ651776.4730-NODE-4730-length-12309-cov-12.943754_pt1 | contig 12309 bp, 14 predicted proteins | sample MGYA00514761_ERZ651776 | MGnify/ENA metagenome assembly ERZ651776 | reverse complement strand
TGCATATGAGCAGTATACCTTACAACTACGGATCATACATAGACGCCAAGGTGGCAATGACTGACACGGGACACGTGTCCGCAGGCAAACAGATCCAGTCACCAGCCAGTGCAGGTAGCAGGGGTCTGGCCAAGACAACACAATTCACAAACGACAGGACACAGATGCAGATGGGCAACTCACCGATAGCGGAATCAATGGTAGAAATAAGAAACATACTAAACAGAATTGACGGTGTGAACGCACCAGTGCAGGAAGACGCAGGCGAGAAGATCGCCAACATGGCACAGAACATGACCAAAGACCAGTTCATGAGTCATGCTGATGAGTTAGGTTTAACTCCAGAAGAGGCCGCGGAACACTACGAAAAGATGCAGGGCGGTGCACACGTGCAGGAAAAACAATCACCATACACCACAGACAAAGCAGGTGCGGGATACATAATGGCAAACAAAGACAAGATCATCCAACAACTGTACGCTGGTGGCGTACAAAGTGTGCTTGATCCCAAAGATGCGGTCAAGGCCATATCAGACCTAATACCTGATGTCACTGAAAAAGAAATAATAGACATCATCAAAAAAGACAATGCTTTCGCTGGCGAATCAGCGGTGCAGGAAGACGAGAACGAACTGGTCAGACTCAAGGAACTGTCAGGCATTGAAGAAGACGCAGGACTGACCGACGAACAGAAGAAAGGCCTTGATGCGATAGCAGAGAAATACAAAGACCGTGAGGGCGGAAATGGTGACATGTTGGCATACGGATATCTTGACGTATCCGACACTGGAATTCCAACAGACGGTTACGACAAAGAAGAAATGGAAGCCTACTCGAAAAAGATAGGCGTAGACTGGAGAGAATGGGACGGTCAGCAGACAGAAGATTTTTTAGATCAAAGCGAAACTACAGGTGGCGTAACAGCATTTATGATCGATGACCTTATAAAAGTTCTAGGACCAAATTTCATGAACGATGAAAAACTACAATTCAGTGCTAAAGAATATCTAGATGACTCAGATAAATTATACCAACCAATGCCAGAGGGTGATGAATTTGACATAGAAGAGGACGAGGACTTCGAAGAAGTGCTTGGTCCACTGGGTTTCCCAGAAGACGAGACAGAACTTTTTGACGCAGAGTACCAAGGCAGGAAAGTTCCACTGAACAAACCAATGCGTGGTGATGTCAAGAAATTCAAAGTGTACGTGAAAGATCCTAAAACAGGCAATGTTAAAAAAGTCAACTTCGGACACGGTGGTACAAGTGCGAAGAGACCAACCATGAGGATCAGGAAATCAAATCCCAAAGCAAGGAAATCATTCAGGGCGAGACACAACTGTGCCAACCCAGGACCGAAGACATCTGCAAGATATTGGTCTTGCCGTAAGTGGTAATTTAAAACTAAAGTAAGTTATTGGTAAATAGTAGTATGAACTACTACGTGTACCTTCTCATAGATCCAAGAAATAATAAAATATTTTACTGTGGCAAAGGTAAGGGAGACAGATGGAAGAGCCATCTCGGACATTGGTCAGGAAACGGAAAGAACAATCCAACAGAGAACAAAATTAAAAAGATACAGAGAGAAGGATTTCAACCCAAAGTTAAGTTCTACAAGAAAAATCTCACAGAAGAACAAGCATACAGTATTGAAGAAAAATACATAGAAAGGCATTTTGACAGTCTAACTAATTTAAAAATCAGTGCCAAACCACCATCCGCTAAAGGTCGCGTAGGATGGAGTAAAGGAAAAAAATTATCTGCTAGCCATAGAAAAGCAATATCCAAAGGATTGCTTGGGCACAAAAGAGGTTCCTATAACGAGGCACATAGAAAAGCAATTAGTGAAAGTTTAAAAGGGAAGAATCATCCTATGTGGGGTAAACCTAATCATAGAAGGACTCCAATAATAGAAACAACAACTGGCAGGCATTTTGCTTGTCAAACGGATGCCGCAGACATACTTAAAATAAAGCAAGGGGACATAGCAAACTGTCTCGCGGGCAGGCAAAAATCAACAAAAGGTTACCAATTCTCCTATAATAAATAGCAATATGAAGATCAACGAAGTCACAGGAATCACGGAACAAGAGTTCGAGCAATTGGCAGAGAAGAAAGACGCCTGCTATCATAAAGTGAAATCAAGATATAAAGTATGGCCATCGGCCTATGCCTCTGGTGCTCTAGTTCAGTGTCGTAAAAAAGGTGCGGCCAACTGGGGTAACAAGAGCAAAAAATGAGGGTATTCGAAGTAGCACATCTAGATCCCGAAGAACAGTACTGGCAGAATCCAGATCCTGACACCATGTGGCTGACGGACAAATTGATACTGGCAAGTAAAATGGGTTACAAGTGCGGACCTGCAGGCATAGACGTACCAGAATCAGGCGATTACATTGTGCGTCCTGTGGTCAATGCATACGGTCTAGGCATAGGTGCAGAGAAGATGTTCATCGAACAAACAACCACACACATACCGCCAGGATTTTTCTGGTGTGAATGGTTCGAAGGCAGACACCTGTCAGTGGATTACAAAGATGGTGAACAATCGCTCTGTGTGGAAGGATTCAAAAAGGAAAACACTTTCTTGAAATGGGATCGATGGGCGAGGACAATGGATGTGATGCCAATGCCAGAGCAGATACAAGATGCAGTATCAGGACATGATGTTGTGAACTGTGAATTTATCGGTGACAAACTGATAGAAGTGCACCTGCGACACAATCCAGACTTCGAAGGTGGCATAATGGAGTTCGTTCCGGTGTGGGAAGGTGATGACACCTCTCCCCCAAATGGGTATAAATACCGAGAGTATCCAGACGTACACGGAAGAATAGGGGCATTTGTAAGATGAGAATAAATGAATTACTAGAAGAACAGGCCAACTACGACAACTGGGATCACCAGGAATCGGCCGACTATTCCAAATATCTTGAAAAACATTTCGGATCGCCAGACGAATTCACAAACGAACAGACAGTTTGGCACAACATCGATGGGTTCAAAAGGGTTGTGTGCAGGGATGAATACATACTACACGGGTCTCCAGCACCACACTACGACTTCGTCTATTGTTACGTTGACCTAGAAGTGCCTGAAGACATGAGTGACGAACTGGCAAAATGTTCTGGAAGCATACTGATCGATCACCTTAAAAATGAGGTTGGTGCCAGATGTGGTTCACTGACAGCCAATGCCACTACACTTAATTTTGTAATGGATGTGGTTGCTGGACGTACAGAAGCAGTAAAAGACGAATACGAAAAAAGAATACTAGGCATGAAAGCCATGTTCGACAATGGCGAGAAATACGAATTGGATTGGTGGCCGGATGAGTCGGGCGATGCAGATCCAGGAAATGAATACTACAAAGAAGGTTACATCACTTTGGAAGGCACAAGATGTTGGAAAGGTTACACAAAGAAGGGCATGAAGACCATGTTCGGCAAACGTGTACCCAACTGCGTAAAAGCAGAAGATGTTCAAATAGGATCAGACGGCAACTTAATTTTTGCAGAAGGTCTAAATGAAAATTTAAAAAAATGGTTCAAGGACAAATGGGTGCGAATGGGTCCAAAAGGAAAGATCAGAGGATCATGCGGAGGCAAGAGCAAAGGTGAGGGGAAACCTAAGTGTTTACCAGCCAAGAAAGCATACGCACTGGGTAAAAAAGGCCGGGCAAGTGCGGCGGCAAGGAAGAGAAGAAAAGATCCTAATCCTAACAGACGTGGTAAAGCGATAAACGTCAACACCAAAAAGAAAAAGTAAACATACTGCAAGTTCGAGTTATAAGTAGTTCACATGAGCGGAATATTATATTCTCAAGACTCGTCTGGATTCACAGACCTAGAGATTCTTAAAAAAAGAGGACCTGATGATTTCAAAGAGGAAACCAACCCATTAGGTTATTTCGCTTGTAGTGTTTTGAACATACTAGACTCTGGTATCAAACATCTTAAAAAAACCAAATCAGGAATATTGTTATACAACGGTAGCACAAAGTCAAACAATGACAAAAATGCCTTCAGTGAAAACCTAGATGACTCCCTGAACAACACAATCGACTTTGTAAAAGATCTTTGCGGTTCCTATGCTTTGATATATGTCACAGAAAGACATGTGGTTTTTGGTGTGGATCATTTTGAAAGTAAAAATCTATGGTTCTATCATGACCAAAACACACGCACACTCACAATTGCAAGTGTCCCAAACATTATCAAACAAAAACACAAAACAGCATGGAAGGCTCTTGAAAACAAAATCTACACAGTCGATAGGAAAGATTTTTCTATAAAAATACAAACAAATAGGTTTTTTGATTTAACTCAGAAAACCAACAACTTCGATTTGGTGTTTGAAAAATTTGAATCAGCAGTCAAAGACAGTTACTATCCTGACCAGAGTACTAGTTTGCTCAGCAGTGGAATGGATTGCGGTGTGATAAACTGTGGCCTGCACAAAATTTTTGGGAAGGTTGATTGTCTAGCCGATCCACAAAAGGAAGTAATTGGCGTGCTGAACGACAGAGTGCAATTACACGGTGCCAAACTCCTTCCTAACCCACAAGGACATCACATTGAAAAAGAAAAAATCTTCAACGATGTACTGCCCAACAATGAAGTGTGGGACTTACATATGACCAATCCTGTGATCAACTTGATCAAGAATGGAGTTAAAAAACGGAACAAGAAAATCGTAGTGGTCGGTAACGGCGGCGACGAGCTGTATAACGATCGGCAAGGCCAAATGCATGGATTTTCTTTTACTAAAACTAATGGTTTATTTCCTGCCTCTCTGGAGTTGGTTTGGCCATGGCACAACCACCATGCAAGATTACGTCTGATGCTCATACGTTTTGATCTAACCTCTGGTTATTTCGGGGTAGAAGCAAATAATCCATTGACCGATGTAGGACTGGTACAGGCCTGGCTTAATACAACGCAAAAATTGAAGAATGAATACAAACTATGGATGAAGGAATACATGTTACAAGAAAAATACCCTTTCACTACGCAAAAGATACACAGTTTCAATCCAAAATATGCGCCAGAAAAATGGAAAATTGTTAATGATAAAATCCATTTGCATTCTTAGTAAATCTGTTATATAATTGTTGGATAACAACAGGAGAAAAACATGGCAGTAAGAAACTTCAACGACGCTGAGAAGCAGAAATTGATCCAGATCATATCACAGGGCTCACAGGTACTAGGTGAGGTCGAGGACTTGAAAGGTGGATTGAAAGACACAGTAAAAGCAATCGCAGAAGAACTAGAGTTGAAACCAGCACTGATTAACAAGGCGATATCCGTTGCACACAAGGGCAACTACCAGAACATCGCTGATGAGATGGACACGCTGGAGAGCATACTGAACACGGCCGGCAAACTTTAATGTTGGAAAAAGTCAGATCATTCTGGCTTCGCAGTTATGAGAGTGACAGGACAGCGTTCTACTTCGAACTCGTCAGTTTCATATTCACAGTTGGAGCCAGCCTTACACTAGCGATCACGGCCTTAGATCCGGACATGACTATCGTATATCCGGGATTCTTGATAGGAGCACTCACACAATGTTATGCTTCATACAGAAGAGAAGCGGCTTTCGTAATGATGATCACCGGCTACTTTGCAATCATAAATGTCTACGGTTACGGCGTAGCAAGTTATTGGTGGTAAGATGAGTTACATAGATGCACTATTCAAAAAAGATGAGGACAAGATATACGTCGTAGAACGTGATCCCAAGAAGGGTCGAATATTCACAGAGTACGATGCCAGGTACGTGTTCTACTACGAGGACGCAAGGGGCAAACACAGATCAATGACGGGTGCACCATTACAGAGAGTGCAGTGTGCCACCAACAAGGAATTCATAAAAGAACAGAGGATAAGATCCAACAAGCAATTATACGAGAATGACATCAATCCTGTGTTCAGGTGTTTGGAAGAGAACTACTTGGGCAAGGAAACCCCAAAACTCAACGTGATGTTTTTCGATATTGAAGTTGACTTCGATCCAGATCGAGGTTATTCAACAACAGATGATCCGTTCATGCCCATAACTGCCATAAGTTGTTACATGAGCTGGACGGACCAACTGGTCACATTTGCAGTACCTCCCAAGACCATCAGCATGACAGACGCGAAAGAACTTACAAAGAGATTCGAGAACACCATGTTGTTCGAGAAGGAGAAGGACATGCTGGACGCATTCCTGGAACTAGTGCAGGACGCAGACATACTGTCAGGTTGGAACTCAGAGGGATATGATATTCCATACACAGTTGGTAGGATACAAAAAGTATTAAGTTCAGATGACACAAGGCGTTTGTGTTTTTGGGGTGAAAAACCTAGAAAGAGAGTATTTGAAAAATATGGTCGAGAACAGTTAAGTTTTGATCTGGTAGGTCGTGTACACTTAGACTTGCTGGAACTATACAGGAAATACACATACGAAGAAAGACACAGTTTCAGACTGGACGCAATAGGCGAGCATGAATTGGACGAGAGAAAAACAGTATACGAGGGGTCACTGGACAACTTGTATAAAAATGACTTTGGACTTTTCATAGAATACAACAGACAAGATACTGCACTGTTGGCCAAGCTCGAGAAGAAACTGAAGTTCATAGAACTTGCCAACGAGATAGCACACCAGAACACTGTGTTGCTACAGACCACAATGGGTGCAGTGGCGGTGACTGAACAGGCCATAGTGAACGAGACACACAGACGTGGTATGCAGGTACCAGGTAGGAAATACAAGAAGGACGGTGAGGAGAACCAACCGGCCGCAGGAGCCCACGTGGCAACCCCACAAAAAGGGATACACGACTGGATCGGTTCTGTTGACATCAACTCGCTCTATCCGAGTGTGATCCGTGCCTTGAACATGGGGCCTGAGACTATAGTAGGACAGATAAGGCCAGTGATAACATCAGCAGAGATCAACAGGGCCAAACACGCCAAGAAATCATTCGCGGCCGCATGGGACAGCCAGTTCGGTAGTTGGGAATACCAAGCAGTCATGAATCAAGAGAAAGGCACAGAGATCATAGTAGACTGGGAAGACAAGACCAGTGTGCGTATGAGTGCCGCTCAACTTTATGACATAGTGTTTGACGGCAACAACAAATGGATGCTGAGTGCCAATGGCACAATATTCACATACGAGTATGAAGCGATCATACCAGGACTGCTGAAACGTTGGTATGAGGAAAGACAAGAGATGCAGAGAAAAATGCGTGACTGTGGAGACAACGAGATTGAACGGGAGTATTGGGACAAGAGGCAACTTGTTAAAAAGATTAACTTGAACAGTCTGTATGGTGCAATACTTAATCCGGGTTGTAGGTTCTTTGACATGAGGATAGGACAATCGGTCACACTCACTGGTAGATGTATAACCAAACACATGGCCAGCAAGGTCAATGAAATAGTCGCAGGCAAGTATGACCACAAAGGTGAGAGTGTTGTGTATGGAGACACAGACTCTGTGTATTTCTCAGCATACAAAACATTACAAAAAGAGATCAACGAAGGCCTCATACCATGGACCAAAGATTCTGTGCTAGGACTATATGACAAGATAGCGGAAGAGGTCAACGGGTCATTCAAGTCATTCATGACTCGGGCATTCCACACACCAAGTACACGTGGAGAGGTCATTGCGGCGGGTAGAGAACTTGTTGCGTCGAAGGGACTGTTCATCACAAAGAAGAGATATGCGGTGCTGTACTATGACAAGGAAGGCAAACGTGCAGACGTAGAAGGCAAGGATGGCAAGATGAAAGCGATGGGACTGGATCTTAAACGTTCTGACACACCTGTGTTCGTGCAGGATTTCTTGAGTGATCTTCTTTACATGGTGCTACAGGGCAAGGAAGAAAAAGAAGTGTTAAAAAAAATAAGCGAGTTCAGGTCAGAATTCAAAGCAAGGCCAGGATGGGAGAAAGGTTCTCCAAAAAGAGCGAACAACATGACCAAGTACACAGCGGCAGAAGAAAAGGCCGGTAGGGCAAACATGCCAGGGCACGTCAGGGCCAGCATGAACTGGAACAGGTGTAGGGAGATGTATGGTGACAAATATTCCATGCCAATAACAGATGGTGCAAAAGTGATTGTGTGCAAACTTAAAAATAATCCCATGGGCTATACCAGTATCGCATATCCTGTGGATGAGATGCGTATACCAGAGTGGTTCAAGGAACTGCCGTTTGACGGTGATGCCATGGAGGCCACAATACTGGACCAGAAGATAGACAACCTCATAGGAGTGTTGGATTGGGACGTGCAAAGCACAGAGACCACAAACACATTCAATAAACTGTTTACTTTCTAAATACAATTATGTTGAGCATTGAAGAAATAAAGTTACTGATAGAAAAACTGGAACGGGTCAAGAAAGAGGACCTACAACAGTTGATAGACTCAAACCTCAAGATTCTCAAGGACATAGAGTTGGCCGTTGACGCAAACAACAAGGAAGTAATAGATAGGCTTGACAAGACACCCGAATGGTTCAGACGTGATCTTGACCAGAAAAAACTCACGCCCATGATCGATCCCACTCTACAGAGATTCGTGCAGAGCAAGATATTCCAGTTCGCAAAGACCAATATCTACAACAGCCTCGAGATAGGACCAGGGGACGGCATGTTCTCCATGGATTTCAGGGCATGGAGATTGAATTACTTCGTGGACGTGCTTCTTTGCAGGGAGAAAGTGATTAGGGCACTGTTCAATACACAACACCACAAATACCTAAAATTTATTACCACAAAACAAACAGATTGTTCAAGTGTGCCGGAGAACAGTTGCAACCTTGTGTTCAGTTGGGACACATTTGTTTTCTTCACACAGAAACACATACAACAGTACCTACATGACATCAAGAGGGTTTTGATCCCAGGCGGTTATTGTTTCATACAGTACGCTGACTGCCACTTCGATCAGGAACTTGACCTTGCCCAAAGAGGTTACTGGAACTACAACACAAAAACTGCGATGACGCAGATCATCAAAGACGAGGGATACGAATTGGTAGAGATGAATCAATTCAGGCCCGGTGCCAGTTACGCCATATTCAAAAATCCTGGTAAACAAAATCCGGCTGTGTACAGAGTTTCTGAAATAACACTAGACTAAGACCTAAATATCCTATACAATAAGAACATTATGATAGACATCTTAAAAGACATCGTTAAACATACGCATGGACTGGGATTCTTGGATCTTGTTAAAATTACTGGCGACGACAAAGAGACTGCGATCGACAGTATGGCAGAAGACAGATCTGTGATCCTGCAAGGGTCTTTCCACAAACCACAAACGGAGATGACGGGTACGTTCGGTATGCCACAGATGGGCAAACTGGACATACACTTGAAGTGTCCGGAATACAAGGAGAAGGCAAACATAACTGTGTTGTCCGGTGAGAGAAACGGTGCAACCATTCCAACAGGAATCCATTTCGAGAACGAAAAGGGTGACTTCAAGAATGACTACAGATTCATGAATGCCGAGATCATCAATGAGAAACTTAAGACCGTGAAGTTCAAAGGTGTTAAGTGGGACGTTGAGATCGAACCAAGTGTGGCAAGTGTGCAAAGATTCAACTTCCAGGCAACAGCAAACACAGAACACAACTCATTCGTTGTGAGAACCGAGGATGGAAACTTGATTTTCACTTTTGGTGATCAAGCATCGCATGGTGGTGAATTCGTGTTCGCGACTGACGTTGAGGGAACACTCAACAAAGGTTGGAGTTGGCCGGTAGGACAGGTGCTACAAATACTTAAACTGTCTGATTCAGCGAAAGTTACATTACACTTCTCTAACGAGGGTGCTATGCAGGTTTCGGTTGATTCAGGACTGGGCAAGTATCAATACATCATACCAGCACAGGCGCAATAATGACGACAGATAATAGTAAGCAAGAACACTTAGGGGAGTTGAGCAGAGACTTCGCTGTGTTCTTGCCTGCTATATCAAACTTCTACAACACATTCATAAGCAAACAGAGAGTTTCAGAAGGCAAACACATATCAGCAGAGAGAATACCACAAGGTTTTGAAAATGGTGTTGAAGGGTTGAACTTCATAAATCCTGAGAAGGGCATGTTCACCTATCCAACAGCACTGTACTCGGCGGGACACGCCTGCCTTGACATGGACAAGGTCGGTGACAGGGATCACATGTTCGTCAACAGAGATAGGAAGTTCAGCACAATAGTAGGTGACTCGGGCGGATACCAGATAGGAAAAGGTGTGATCAAGTTTGATTGGAAAGACTTCGAGGGTAACAAGGCAAACACTGTAAGAAGCAATATTTTAAATTGGCTAGAACTTACTAGCGATTGGGCCATGACACTAGACGTACCCACATGGGCGGCGGATGATCTAAACAGTCCAAAGACAGGACTTACAAGTTTCCAGGACACACTGGATGGAACAATATACAACAACAAATTCTTCCAAAAAAATAGGCTAGGGCAAACAAAACTTTTAAATGTGCTACAAGGCGATGACTGGAACACAGCACAGATATGGTATGACGCTGTCAAAGACTTCGAATTTGAAGGATGGGCGATGGGTGGTATCAACATGTGTGATATGGAAGTCATGCTCAAACGTTTGATCATAATGAGAGATGAGAAGAAACTGGATGGCAAGGATTGGATGCACGTACTAGGAACATCACAGATGGACTGGGGTTGTTATCTTACACAGGTACAGAGACAGGTAAGGAAACATATTAATTCCAACTTCACGATAAGTTTTGACAGTGCATCTGCATTTTTATCAACTGCTAATGGCCTAGTTTACACACATAACTCATTCACCCCAGACAGATGGTCATTTGTGATGGACAAGGCTCCAGATGATAAAACACTGAAAGGATCTGACATACAGTTTCCATTTGATAGCGGAATAGGACGTAGATTGAAGATGAAGGATGTTTGTTGGTATGGTGAGCAGGACGTCAACAAGAATGGCAAGATTGGTGCTACCAGTTGGGACAGTTTCAGTTATACTTTGATGATGGCCCACAATGTATACAACCAAATCAGAGCGATACAGATCGCAAACGATCTCAATGACATAGAATCTAGAAAATACAGACCAGAAGTAAAACACTGGCGTAAGACCAAAGCAAGTGACAAGACTGATGAGCCAAGCATTTATGTTCCCAGGAACATACTGTACTTCAATACTTTGGTGGAAGAAGTGTTCACCAGCGAGAAGCCTATGGATGTGATCTCAAACGCATCAAGTTATCTAGCAGACATCAGAGGCAACAGATGGGCCAGGGCCACAGGCGGTGGTAAAGGCACAAACAATTTCAGTTCTTTATTTGAATAGGAGGACACAATGAAGATAGCAAAGAGAAGAAGCAAAAAACTTAAGAAACTTGAGGAAGAACACACATACCTCGACAAGAAGGTAAAACAACTTACCAAAGACAGGCTCAAAGACAGAAGTACCGAGAGTAAGGATATTTTGTCAAGATTAAAGAGAACCAAATTATTGGTCAAGGATGCCATTGCAAAGGCAAAAGCCACGTTGACAAACTAGTTAAAAAATATTATAATAAGACATGGACAGAGATTACAAAACAGGCAAGAGTGATAGTGTAGGTGTGTTTTCAGGTCTGGAGATAGAACACACTCCGGCATTTGGTAAACAAACATTGTTCCTGGCTAGGAATGATTTAGTTTTTGATCAAATAGAGGCATTGGCAAAAAAGGTTAAAGCAGAAGCAATATATTTTGGTGCCAACAGAACATTTATGCACAATCATGGAACACAGATCAATCAGATGAGTAGGTTGTTAAGGAAAGGTTACTATGTGACCATAGACTATCCACACTATTTGCACGGAGAAGTCAAAGAACGATTTGAAAGCATATGGACACACGAGAGGTTCATACCTTTTTGTTCAATTATATTCCCGAAGTCGGAGGGAGATGACAATCTTTGTATCAAAGTTGACGATGTTGATTTCAACAGCACCAATCCGGGAGTCTGGACAATGACCATGGATCACTTTAAGCAGACAGCAGGATTCACATCGTGGAACGAATACAAACAGGACGAACCAATAGAGGAGCATGAAGATGCCAGATAAAATATACAAAGAGGGATTAGCAAGTTTCAAGGCCTGGTTGAAAGAAAACCAGAAGTTAGAAAAGATGGGCCTGTATGGCACAGACCACTACATCAAGGAAGTTGAAAAATTACAAGCAAAAGTAAGAAGATTAGAAGCAAAATTAAAAAGGAAGGGTAAAAAATGAGTACAGAAG